>Ga0316206_1002538_pt1 | contig 12049 bp, 8 predicted proteins | sample 6monthpyrite_MG_FD_204942 | JGI IMG/M metagenome (GOLD analysis project Ga0316206, IMG submission 204942) | Microbial mat bacterial communities from mineral coupon in-situ incubated in ocean water Damariscotta River, Maine, United States -... | ecosystem: Environmental > Aquatic > Marine >...
TCTTGCTTGATTTAAAATCAAGTTTTTCTATTTTCCATGGAGATTCTAGACCCAATCCCATTGCGAATAATGTTTCACTGTTCATGTAGTGGATTATACATTACCCACTCGATTTCACATAGAGCCTTTTTATTTATCTATCTTTTAATCATACCTTGTATTAACGTGTATGAATTCCGAAAGTACAAGGTCTTCTAGGGTTGATAATCAAAACCAAAAAGAACAAGTGTTCATAGACTCAACATCAAAATTTACTCTATTCCACTCTTGTAATCGTTGCTCTATAGAAAAATGATTTGGTGCTCCAAGGCCAAATAATAGCCGCAAAGATGAACGAACTTGCGTATTTCCTTGTGTTATAGGGAGATATTGGAATATCAGAAGCGGATCTTTTAACTTTGTGTTGACACATTTTGTTCGATTGCCTCTTGCAATATTTTCATTTGAGTCACATCTCTACAAAGTAAAAGTACATAATTTAGACCAACTTTTACTGGCTATTTGTGCATCTAACTGATGGCCGCCATTGAAAATATCCAGCCAATAATTAATGTTTTCCTGCCAACCTGCATTCAGAAATTTGATCCGTTCTGTCTGAATCGTCGATAACATAGGATCGGATTGACCCACAGAAACAAATACAGGCACAATGGGGCTGTTAGCGGGTACATTGGGATCTTCATAAACCGCATCTGCAAAGTTGCCAGCACTGACAGCATAAGCAGGAAAACGATTGTTGTTATAAAACAGCATCAAGGTATGCATAACATGTCCTCCCGATGAAAACCCATGGCCATAGATGCGTTTACGCTCGATATTGTAACTGGCAAACATATCATCCAAAATAAGTCCAATCAAAGTAATATCATTGGGAAAACTGAAGCCGCCGCCGCTCGCACCATTGCCTTCTTGAGCGACAATGATTAGATTATGAGTATCGGCAAATGGTTTCCAAAAATTTCGTGTGGCAATGGCATTGCTTGGAGCCGTACCAGCACCGGCAGCTCCATGCCAAGAAAACAACAATGGCGTCGCACGACTTGGGTCGTAATTGGGCGGGATAGAAATATGATAATTTTTGGCTTGACCATTCACAGTTATGCTGCGAGTAAAAGAGCCTGGATAACTGCCTCCAGAGCCATCACTGGGCCAAGAATCATTTTGAAAACCTGAATGAAAAACCATGTCATCGCAATCATTAAGACTGGGAATGTCAGGCAAGGCTTGGCTTGTACTTGCACAAAAAACAAGCAACAAACCAAACTTTGAAACGATGTTATCGTTATTCTTTTTCCAATTTCTCAACATTTCTAAAACCTTTGGGCAATAAATTACCCCGTTTGGCGCGATAACCAAGGAAATTCTGCAAGTCATTCCATTTGATTCGAATATAACGCGCTCCAGCCCAAACAAGAAAAGATTCACTTTCACTGACTACCAGCATATCGACCATAAATTCATCGCCTGCTTTCAACAGTTTGGGTGGAATATTAATCATCTTATTGCCCTTGCCTTTGCTTAAGTGCGGTAATTCTCGCACAGGGAAAGCCAACAAATATCCCGCGCTAGTAACACAAACAATAAAATCTTCATCAACATTTTGTATCACTTTGGGCGGTAGCACTGTAAAACCTTTAGGAACAGAAATACATTGTTTTCCTGCTTTGACTTTGGAGTAAAGGTTTTCTGTTTCGGTAATAAAACCATACCCTGCAGAACTTGCCATCAACAAGATTGTATCAGCTTTTTCACACACTGTTGCGATAAAATGACTATCTTCTGGTAATTTGAACTTTGTCGTTAAGGCTTCACCCTGACCCCGTGCCGATGGCAAAGTATGTGACAACAAAGAAAAGGCTCGACCATTATTGCTGAGGAACACGGCATTGAGATTACTGCGCCCCCGCGCATGATGCGCGTATTCATCGCCTGATTTAAAATTCAACTTAGTGATATCAATATCGTGGCCTTTAGCAGCTCTGACCCAACCTGCTTTGGACAAGATAATCGTATTGGGTTCGTTAGGAACCAACGAAGTCTCATCAAAAACTTTGGCAGCTGCACGATCGACAATCATGCTTCTGCGCTCATCACCATGCAGTTCTGTATCATCCATGATTTCTGTTTTAATCAATTTTTTCAACTTCGCTCGTGATGTCAATATGCCAGAAATTTCATCTCTTTCAGCCATCAATTCCATCTGCTCAGTGCAAATTTTCATCTCTTCGAGTTTGGCCAAATTACGTAATTTAGTCTCAAGAATGGCCTCAGCCTGAATCTCTGAGAGTTTGAATGTGGCGATCAACGACTCTTTGGGCTTTTCTTCTTCACGGATAATGCGAATAACTTCGTCCAGATCCAAATAAGCAATCAACAAACCTTCCAAAATATGCAAACGTGCCTCGACCTTGTCTAATCGTGTTTGCAGTCTTCTGCGCACTGTTTCTGTTCGAAAGATTAACCACTCTTGCAAAATCATTTTTAAATTTTTGACCTGTGGACGTTTATCCAAGCCAATCATATTGAGGTTGACACGAAAGGTTTTTTCCAAGTCTGTGGTGGCATACAAATGGCTCATTAAGCCTTCGTAATCAATGCGATTGGAACGGGTAATAATGACCAAGCGAAATGGATTTTCATGATCAGATTCGTCGCGTAAATCTTCCACCATCGGTAGCTTTTTTTTGCGCATCTGAGTCGCAATCTGATCGAGTATTTTTGCTGGACTGGCTTGATGCGGCAAAGCAGTAATGACGATATTTTTATCTTCGCGCTCGTGCACACAGCGCATGCGAATGCTGCCACGCCCTTGCGAGTACATCTCTATAATTTCTTTGCGCGGTGTGATGATTTCGGCATAGCTTGGATAATCTGGTCCTTGAATGTGCTGACACAAATCTTCTATGCTCGAATCAGGGTGATCCAACAATTGAAACAAAGCCGCAGAAACCTCGCGTAAATTATGCGACGGAACATCTGTCGCCATTCCCACAGCAATTCCTGAACCGCCATTGAGTAAGATATTAGGCAAACGCGCCGCCAAAAACACAGGTTCTTGCAATGTTCCGTCAAAATTCGGTTGCCAATCCACTGTTCCTAAAGGCACTTCTTGCAATAGCGATTTGGAATAAGCCGTCAAGCGCGATTCGGTATAACGCATGGCAGCAAATGACTTTGGATCATCAGGAGAACCAAAGTTGCCCTGACCATCAACCAGAGGATAACGATATGAAAAAGGCTGAGCCATCAAAACCATGGCCTCGTAACTGGCAGAATCCCCATGCGGATGGTATTTACCAATCACATCACCAATAGTACGGGCTGATTTTTTGTGTTTTGATTTGGCCGATAATCCCAATTCGCTCATCGCAAAGATGATGCGGCGTTGCACCGGTTTCAGGCCATCTCCAACAAAAGGCAAAGCACGATCCAAAACCACATACATGGAATAATCCAAGTAGGCTTTTTCTGCATATTCGCCCATTGGCATAATCTCAAAGTCTAATATCTTTGTCATTAATCGTCTGTTTATCTAAAAAAGAGTTATTCTACTTGAATGAGATTATTATTGAAACTATTCGACAGCAATTAACTTGACCGATTAGAAGTGATCGTTATTTTGTTACCCTAATCACGATACAGAAAACTTATGCATATAGTCCACGTAATTGTGTTAGCTTTTTTAAAAACAGACTAACACAGCCACATCAATCAAAGCCACTAACATAAACAATGTCCCAGCGATACGCTGATAAATAATAAATAGCATTCAATAAAATTTGGAAATTATTACCACTCAAGGCATTGGGTTGGTATTCTCCGGGTTGATAAACAAATACTTGAGATTTCCATAAAGGGCAGTGCTTGCTGTAGGCAAGCAAGTGATTGCCACCATTTTGCTGATAATCACTTTCGAACACTGGCTGTATATCACAACCTGTATTGCCTGAGTTAAAGACCATTTGTGGATAGCGTTCATCTGGAGTGTTATTGAAGGCCGGATAAATCGCAGCAGGAATGGACAAGGCGGTATTTTCATAAGCAATTTGCAAAGGATAATTCATAGCGTAGTTGGCAATAAAATGATCGCCAGCGACATTAATCACGTCTTGTCCATCGGTGGTATTCCACGGAACAGAACCTGTTGCTTGAGCGCCTAACAAATTTTGCATGCCATTTTTACCACTGGTCAAATAGATTCCATGGTGGAAAGAAATGACACCTCCACCTTTTTGCAAAAACTGTTCTACCGCAACAACAAATGCATTTTGCCGTGATTGAGCGTTGTTGCCATCATCAGGAATACGGTGCGCGAAGTAAATAAGAACATCGTACGCCAGTGGATCACTCTCTTCCCGTAGTAATTCTGTTGTCACCTGCTCTATTTGATTGGTAGGAATCTCTAATACCAACGGGGAGTTTAAGGCTGTAGTGGCGTTCAATGCACTACTAATATCACCGGGCTGAGTGAGCTCTTGATCGGTTAAATTATGCGGATTAACTTCATCAGAAAGAATAAGGATTCGCAAAGGCTCATGTACAGGCAGGACTTGAGCCAAAAGATTAAAGGAAACAATGGCAAGTAGAGCTAAAGGTATTTTCATGCTCATTATTATTTCATGTCTCGGTGTGTTTTTAAATACAGAATTTCCTCAAAGGAATTAAATGTGAACCAATAGCCATTTATCAAAAGAATTAGTTCATATTAAAGATCGCTGCTTATGCTAGAATACCCACACATGAAAAATCAAATTACTAAAATTTTATCGGGCAAAGTCAATGGTCGCGATACATTGGACCAAGTTTTTAATCTTATGTACCCTGAGATTAAAAAACTAGCCAATGCTCAATTGGCACGCCTAAACACAGGGCAAACTATCACACCCACAGTTTTAGTCAATGAATGTTACATGAAACTCGCCAAACCAACGGAGCTGTCTTTCGAAAATCGCAAACATTTTATTTGTACAGTAGCCAAATGCATGCGTCAATTTCTGGTCGATAAAGTGCGTAAAAACATGCGACTTAAACGCGCGGGTGAAATCAGCCATGAGCCCTTAACGCAACTTGTGGGCGATAACGATGTTGACTTTAAATTGTTAGAAATTGATGAAATCATCACCAAACTCAACTTAATTGACCCAGCCATGGCCGAATTGGCCGAACTGCGGTTTTTTTCTGGCCACAGCTTGCAAGAAATTGCTGATATCCAAAAGATCTCCAAAAGAACCATTATTCGCAAATGGAACATGACAAAATCCTTTATTATTACACTCCTTGATGAAAAATAACGACAGCCTTGAAAACTGGAAAGCCGCCAGAGAATTATTCGAAGATTATCTAGAAAAACCGAGCAAAGAATCTTTAGCAAATATCGATCAAAGGACAGATATCGCCGATGATATTAAAGAAATATTAATAAAATTAGTCAATGCTCAAGACACTTCAGACACACAAGTCACCCAAGCTGACCTGTCTTTTTTTAACTCTCTGGAGCAAGAAGCACCAGACTTGACTGGCAAAATAATTACCAACTACGCCTTAATCAAAAGACTGGGCAAAGGTGGCATGTCGCATGTGTATGAAGCCAAAAGATTGGATTCTGACATTCAAAAACACGTTGCTATTAAAATTCTTCACAATCATATTGATGAATTGAACGAAACCTTAAAACAGCTTTTTATTCGCGAACAGCAAATACTTTCCAAACTGAATCACCCCAACATCATTTCCTTTCACCATGGTGGGATTTCTGCTTCGGATATACCCTTTCTGGTTATGGATTGCATCACTGATGCCAGGCCTATTCATGAATATTGCCGCAATGAAAAACTATCGCAACATGCCATTATTGAAGCCTGTCGAAATTTAGCCGATGCCTTAGACTACGCCCACCGCCAATTGGTCGTCCACAAGGACATAAAACCCAGTAATATTTTGGTAGATAGCCATGGAGATCTAAAAATTGTTGACTTTGGAATCGCTACTTTTCAAAAAATCGAACTCGACGGCCACGAACTGAGCCCTCAAATATACACTCCAGATTTTGCTTCTCCTGAACAAATACTCAACCAAGACATCACACCAGCCAGCGACATCTTCTCTTTAACAGCTGTATTACTGGCTTTATTGACCGAACAAAAACCCTTAGCTCATACAAATATCCAGCACTACCAAGCCAAAGACGATGAACAGCATATACAAATCCTATTAAAATCTGCAAATTTTGACAATGACCTTTGTAACATCATCAACAAGGGACTAAAAATCAACCCGCAAGAACGTTACAGCTCCATGCAAGACTTGCGCAATGACTTGGACAATTATTTGCAGTCAAAACCTGTATCTGCCAGCAAACAAACCAGCGTCTATTTGCTGAAAAAATTCATCCAACGCCACACTCTAATCTCCTTCTTGTTTTTTGCTTTAATGATCTCTATTACTGTTGGTATATATTCTGTGATAAAGCAAAAAAACCAAGCCCAACACGAAGCCTTAAAAGCCAAACAAGTGACACAGTTTTTGATAGAATCCATCCAAGCCAGTGATCCTGATTTAACCAAGGGACAGGACTTTTCTGTTAAAGAATTTTTAAACAATGCAAAAGTTAAAATTCAAGAAAGCACATTTCAAGACCGACAACTCTCCACCGCCCTAAAACAAACCATTGGCACAGCACTGTCCAAAATAGGCCAATACAAAGATGCTGAAAACTTGCTATTGCAGGCCATTAAAACAGATCCGAACAACTTTGTCGCGCGCATTCACTTAGCCAAGCTCTACATTGAACAGAAACTCTTCGACCAAGCACAAAAACAACTCAATTATCTAAAAACTAACTTAAGCCAACTGCCCAAAGAAAATCGTATTGATTACCAATTAGCTCAGGTAAAAATGCTAGTGAAACAAGTAAACTTCAAACAAGCAGAAAACAGCATTATTCAATTAATCAGTTCGCTTGACAGCAACAACACCAAACAAATCATAGAAAGCAAGTCTCTTTATGCAAGTATTCTTGATGAAATGGGGCGCCCTCAAAAAGCCATAGATGTACTGAATGAAACTTTAGAATTGAGTCATCAACATTTTGGTGAAATCTCCACCACATCGGCTCAAATAACTTTTCGAATCGCTCAATTGCTCAGCAATATTTCCTCGGCTAATTGGGATAAAATATACCAGACCTTTACCAAAACAAGCGAAATTCAGACAAAACTCTATGGAAAAAACCATCCCATTGTTGCTAAAACCCATTTGAGTTACGGCTTTTCATTGCGAGCTAGCGGCCAACTCGATAAAGCCAAGGAACAAGCGTTAATCGCTAAAAAAATTGCTCTGAAAAATTTTGATGCTTCTCATATACTGGTCGCTCATATTGATGTTTTATTGACCCAAATCAGTGCCTTAAAAGGCGATTTTAGTGCCACTGTTGACTTATTAGAACAAGCCATCGCTACCTACGAGCGTCACTACGGTGTTAACCACATCGAAACCAATCAAGTCAAAACCACATTGGCAGCCTATTATTTGAAATTAAATCAAGGCCCAAAAGCGCTGCAGATTTTACAACCTCTTTATATATCTCAAAAGAAACAACTCGGAGACTTCAATAAGGCCACTTTGTATGTCCAACTCAATATTATTAAAGCCCATCTCATCAATAAAGACTTCCAAGAAGCCATAAAGGTTGGAGAAGCCGCCCTCAAGGTTAGCCAAGAACACATTGGTAAGGACATCAACATGACTATAGGAATCCAATTTAATTTAGCCAAAGCTTATATTGAGCTCAACAATCATCCAAAAGCCATCGCGTTGATCGAACCCTTATTGGAAACCAGTCAATTAAAACAAAACTCCATGTTTGATCGAGTTATTTCAATCGAGCTGGTCAAGTCCTATCTGGCAACAAACAAAACAGAACGTGCCAAACAGCTTATAGAACGCTTGTTAAACAAACACTATGGAGCCGATCAAAAGAAAGACGCTTTACACTCCACTCTTATTGAACTGAAAAATGAACTAAAACCATGACTCATGGACTATTGTTATTGTCACTTATCCGCCACTATAATCGTACTATGAAAGCTTTTCTCTACCTCTTTATCAGTTTGTTTTTTCTTTCTTGTTCTGAACAAGCAGAAAAAAACTCGGTTCAAACCAAGACCAAGGCAATGACCCGTTACACCATTCTCGCTCTGGGTGACTCACTCACAGAAGGTTTAGGCGTAGCAAACAAGGACAATTACCCTTCCCAACTGCAAAAACTGTTGCCAGATGATGTCAAAGTAATCAATGCTGGACTCAGCGGTGAGACTTCAGCAGGCCTGCTCAATCGGCTTAACTGGGTCTTGCAACAAAAGCCTGACCTTACCATACTTACTATTGGCGCCAACGATGCCATGCGTGGGATTCCTGTGGATTTCACCCAAAAGAACATCGATGAAATTATAACTCGCATAAAAGCATCCCATTCCAAAGTTATCTTATCTGGCATGCAAATTTACAACAATCTGGGGCAAAAATACGTGCAAGATTTTAAAAACATCTACCCACAACTTGCAGAAAAACACCAAATCCCTCTTATCCCATTTTTTTTAGAACATATTGCTGGTCAAGTAAAATACAACCAAGATGATGGCTTGCATCCAAATGCCTTAGGTTATCAAATCATTGTAGAAAAAAACATTCTGCCTGCGGTCAAACAAATAATTAATAGCAAAAACCCATAACTCCATGAAAGCACTCTTAAGCGCACACGATATCTGCAAATCATTCTCTCTAGAACATCAAAAAATAGAAGTCTTAAAGTCCATTAATCTTAGCGTTTTTGAAGCTGAATTTGTCGCCATTATGGGGAAATCAGGCTCAGGGAAATCAACGCTTATCAGTATTCTTGCAGGGCTTGATTCGCCCGATTCAGGAACAGTTATTCTGCATGATGATGATTTAACTCAGCTCACCGAAGAACAACTCGCGCTAAAAAGGCAACAAGAAATCAGCTTTGTCTTCCAGACTTTTCACCTCATCCCAACCCTAACCGTCGAAGAAAACATTGGCTTTCCATTAAAAATAAGCCGCAGTTTTCAGCAAAATAAAGTCGATGAACTCCTTAACAAAGTGCAATTGAACCATCGAGCCAACTCTTTTCCACACCAACTCTCAGGAGGTGAAAAGCAGCGCACTGCCATCGCCCGTGCTCTTATCACTCAACCCAGTGTTTTGTTTGCCGATGAACCCACGGGCAATCTCGATGAAAAAAATGCAAGCAGTATTTTAGAGTTGCTTATTGATCTGCAAAAACAATTCAACACCAGCTTGATTGTCGTCACTCACGATCCGGGTATAGCGAAAAGAGCCGATAGAATTATTCGCATCGTTGATGGTCGTTTGGCATGAATTCATTGGTTTTTCGGCAATGGTTGCAGGATAAAATCTTTCCTCTGCTGTTTACTCTTTGCATTGTCGTCTCATTGGCCGCTTATATCAGCCTTGATGTCTTGCAAACTTCGATCAACCGTTACGTTGATGACAACCAACTGCAACTGGTCGGCGGCGACCTTGTTCTCACAAGCAATCAAAAAATTCCAGCAAAAATACTGGATGTTGTTAAACAACTTGATGAAACACAGCTGGTGTTTGACTACCAATTTAACGCTATCGCTTACACCCAAGACCGCTCGCTTTTAAGCCGAATCAAGGCGGTCAGCCAAAGTTATCCCTTGTATGGTCAACTGTTATTAAAACAAGCCGACAAAACATGGGAAAAAGGCTCCATACTGGTTGAACAACAAGTCTTAACCGCCCTTGAGCTTGAGATTGGTGACTCTCTCACAATTGGCGAAGCACGATTCACCATCGCCAACGAGTTAATTTCGGAACCTGACCGACCTTTAACGGCCTTTGGCTTTGGTGCTCGTATTTTAATGCATGAATCCGATCTGCCACAAACCCAATTAATGGGTCAAAAAAGCAGGATTAATTACCGTATTGAAATCAAAGCAGCTGATGAAAACAAACAACAATTGTTCGCGCAATTGTCAAAGCTAAGCGATTCAATAAGCAGCACAAAGATAAACCTGAAAACATCGGAGCAATCCAATACCAGCATTTCAAATTTGAGCCAAAATTTTTTGGTTTTTCTTAAGTTATTGGTGGTTGCAGTTATTGTTCTCTCAGGAGTTGGGCTCATGAGTGTTGTTAAAGCTTTTATAGCAGAACAGCAAAAAGTCAACGCTATCTGTGCTGCGCTGGGAGAAAACAATCGCACTATTGTTCGCTCTTACCGCATTCTGTTTTTTAGTATGGCTGTACTCTCAACCGTGTTGGCATGGTTGGTAAGCTTAATGATTCTGCACTTTAGTCATGATATTTTCGCCAGTATTTTACCCCATAGCTTTAATTTAACCGTCAGTATGAGCAACTTCCTCAAAGCCTTGGCAATAGCACTGGCATTAACAGCCTTGATGACTCATTTCTCTCTGGCCAGCATTTACCAAATTAAACCCATTGTCTTATTGCAAAACAAGCAATCTCATGCCCCTCTTGCTTTCAAGTCGTGGTTGTGGATTGTGTTTATTGTTGCTGGGACTTTCGGCCTGTTAGCATTGGAGCTAAATAGTTATTGGCAAGGCGCCCAAGTGACTCTTGGCTTTGTGCTGATTTGGTTGTTTTTTTTATCGACTATTTCCTTATTAATGAAATTTATCCACTGGATGCTGAACAAACGACTAATCAAACAGTGGAAGCTGGTTTTAGCCTTGCAAAACATCTTTCGAAAAGGCAACCAATCGCGATTATTTATGACCGCCATCTCCTTAACATCGATGATTATTGCAAGCATAAGCTTGCTGGATTATTCGGTGCAAGAACAATTAATATCGACTTATCCTAAAGAGGCTCCCAATGTGTTTTTGCTCGATGTTCAGACCAATCAACAAGAAGAAATCAATGCATTAATCCCAAATAAGTTGAACTATTACCCAGTCGTTCGCGCCAGAATTGACTCGGTTAATGGCGTTAAGGCTGATGTCTTGAAAACAAAACTAGGGCGCTACGATAATATCAATCGTATCTTCAACCTCAGTTATGGCGACAAACTCCTAAAAACAGAAACACTCGACAAAAGTGAGCAAAAAAACCAACTGTTTAGCCCTCAAACAGAGGCCGAACCGCTGTCAATCTTAAACAGTTTTGCTGAATTTTTAAAAGTTGATTTGGGCGATGAGCTTGTTTTTAACATCCAAGGAATATTTATAAAAACCAAAATTAGCAGTATCCGCAAACGCATAAAACGTGGCCCGAGTCCATTTTTCTATTTTTTATTACCAGAATCCGTACTGCACGATGCTCCACAAATTCGTTTTGCCACCACACAATTGCCCGAGGACAGTATTGCAGCAATTCAAACTCAATTGGCGCAAAAATTCCCGGGCATTACCGTTCTCAATGGAGCCAGCATTGCCAATCAATTAAAACAATTTGTCGATCAACTCACCCAACTTATCACTGTTTTTACCGCTCTAAGTTTGCTTGCTGGAGGGCTGATTTTTGCCGCTTCCTTACTAGCGACATCTCAAGATCGAATTCAAGAGAGTTATTATTACCGCATGATGGGCATGCTTAACAAAGACATTCTGAAGATTTCTAGCTACGAATTTTTGGCTTTAGGCTTGTTTGCCTTTAATACAGGGATACTCATTGCCAGTCTGTGTTCTTATCTTATTGTGACTTACTGGTTTTCTTTGCAGTTTATCTTTCCTTGGTTGCTGTTCTTTTCTACCGAGGCTTTATTAATTTTATTATTACTCCTGCTTAGTTTTTTCTACAATCAAAGCCTTAAATCGAACAACCTATTAGACTTTCTTAGACACTAGTACTGCAATTATTCAGCTTATCTCGCAAAAGTAGTTGTGTTGGCTTATTTTTAAAAAGTAAAGTTGTTTGAGAAGAAAATTATTTATAGAAACTCGAAAGCTTAGTAATAACAAGCTTTTATTTAATAATAATATTCTCAACGAGTTTTTTACTTTTTAAAAATAAGCCAACACAA
>Ga0316206_1002540_pt1 | contig 12036 bp, 13 predicted proteins | sample 6monthpyrite_MG_FD_204942 | JGI IMG/M metagenome (GOLD analysis project Ga0316206, IMG submission 204942) | Microbial mat bacterial communities from mineral coupon in-situ incubated in ocean water Damariscotta River, Maine, United States -... | ecosystem: Environmental > Aquatic > Marine >...
TCCATTCTTAATGAAGCAACTCTTAGTTATCAAACGTTAACGACTTTAGTCTACTTAAATAAACATTCATCTCAATACGAACTTTACAATTCCCGTGCACCGCCTGCTCCTTTCTAAGTAGTTCCATATAAAAAATTACTGTTTTACACATCAAGGTGTGCAGCCTTTTGCGCTTTCTATTTAATGGTGTGTGATGCGGTATGCGCTGCTTATAATTCAGGGGATACACAATGAATGTACAAATTTCAATTCGCCACATGGTGGCGTCAAAAGCAATCAAACAGATGGTTAAAGATCTATGCTATGAAGTGAATGATAAATACACAAACATACAAAATATCGATGTCAAGATTGAAGATATAAATGGACCATATAAAGCTGGTATTGACAAGCGCTGCCATTTAAAAGTGCGTGGAAAAGATCACCTGTCAATCGATATCGATGATATTGACGAAGATATGACTCATGCCATTGATCAAGCTTTTAACCACCTGAAAAAAAGCCTAAAAACTTATTCATATAATAATTATAAACGACCTGGAAATTATGAAATTAACAATTGTTTTTTGACTAATTTTAGAGGCGAATGTTATGAATAAAACAACTAGACAGGCTCAACAAAAAGAGACGAAAGTTTTGAATGCAGCACAGTCATTACAGGAAACAACTCAAGCTACACAGCTTAATAGCGTTAAACAAGAATCTCTATCCAGTTACACGCCAGATTCACTATGGTCAAATATAAAATATGGACTAGGTATGCTGGCAATTATTGTAATTCCACCGTTAATACCTGGTACCTCAGTCCGTACGCTAATAATGGCGTATATGGCAGTGGTAATTGGGATATATCTTGTTGCTGGAATAATAGCCGCTGCACGGGCAAGACATCCGACAAGGAATCATGTGCGAGGTGATCGACGATAACTCCATATAAATAAAGTATTATTCCCGTTATTACAATCATAATATTGAAGTAGCCGAGTAACATCACAAAATACAATTTGCTATAACGATCCTTAAATCTATTGAATGAATCTAGCTCAATATCATTCAATGAAAAGTAATGACGTCTTTGTTCGGGTGTCAGGCTTGGTGGGCTATATAATTCATTAATTTCTGAATCGAGTAAAATGGATAGGCGTTTACTGCTTTGGCTCATTTGGAACTCCAAATAAGCGATATTAGCTCAATATGTATGAAAAACAGCTAATTTAGCTTGATTTTGAAAACCAATGTTCCTCTATCAGGCCTGTCATAGCTGGGCTGTAGAGACAAGTGCGACAATTGGCGGGGATGTCCCCTGTACCCCTTTATGAGTGCAAAAATAGCGATGACTAAAAACTAAATAGATATTTGCTTATAAAAAGCGCTGAAATCTGGGGTTGCTTAACAACCGGATAAGATCGTGGATCGTTTCGCTCTCACGATCTATCCCTATTCGTTAGGCATTTTTAGGTGGCCATTCTTCATATTGTGGGACTCCCTCTGGAATAATTTCCCAAGTTGCTTTTGAACCTACAAAAATATGCATTCCTATCTCTATATTTGGATCACCCTCTACACAACCTAAAGTTACACCAATTACTTTGCCCTCATTTGTACCGCAAAGGGTTGAGCCACATTTGCTACAAAATTGTATTCCTGATCCAGTCTTTGATTCATAAGCAATTAACAGGTTTTCACCCGTTAACCAAGAAAATTCATCTGTATTTAAGCGTGCAAAGGCAGATGCCTGTGAACTAAATGCCTTTCGGCACATTGAACAATGGCATGAACAGGCATCTCGTAGTTTTCCATCAATTTTGTATGTAACTGCACCACAAAAACACGAGCCGTTTATTGTCATGAACTATTTCCTTATGGCGTATTTCGCCAGTAATTGCTTTTGCCTCGATGGCCTTTTCTAATTCTGATTGAAGTTGCTTTGACTCTTTTGAAAAGTCATCGTGTGTTTTCACTTGACCAAAATTAATGGTGTCGCATTATACTGGTATTGAACAGTCTGGTTTTGATGATTGAATATAGCCATCATAAATCCCTTCTTTAATTGAAAGCATTAAAATTTAAATTGGCTCTCTACCGCTTATCTCTTAACAATAATATCCAGGCATTCATACTCCAATCCTTTTTTATTTAGTTTTCACCCAATTTTCAATTCTTAATGCCTCTACCCTCTCAAACTCTTTTTTATTATTTGTTACAAGTATTAGTCCCTCACTTCTAGCATGACCAGCGATATGCAAATCATTTACACCGATAGTCTTGCCTTTGTTCTCCAGATTTGACCGTATCTCACCATAATGTGCCGCAGCATTATCTCCATACGCAAGAACATCTAACCTGGATATAAAGTCTTCAACCTTTCTAAATTGTGTTCTTGTTTTTCACTTTTTTCTGCGCCATGTAAAAGTTCTGCGAGAGTTATAGAACTGATACACATATGACCCGCATGTTCATTAAATACATCTAATACTTCAATTGGCCTGCTCTTAATCACGTAAATAACGGATGTTAGTATCAAGCATATACTTCAACATTAAAGCGCTTCCCTTTCACTTTGTTCTTGTGTTGCTCTTTCTTCCATGAAGTCATCCGAAACAGAATCCTCCGCAAGAAAGAAGCTATCCCATGCCTTATCAACGGGTGAAAGAATACGCTCTTGCCCAACAACTCTAACCATTACTTTTTTAACCTTTTCTGAAAACCGTGTTTCAGCAGGAAGTCTAACTGCCTGGGTACGATTATTCTCAAATACTGAACCGATAGCCATATATACTCCTTATGACCATACTATATACATATTATATATAGCATGATGTATATAGTAAGTGTATATACGCATATTTAAGTAAAATTTGGAAGCTTTACACTCTTCCATAAATTCTTATACGCCTCATCAATTCTGGTCTTATAAGGCTCATTATGCTCCGGAGTCTTTTCAGGACTTTCGTAACCCAGTTTTCGCGGTATAAGCTCAAAGTCATACCCCTTACTACCCATCAGACTGCTTAAGCTCTGCGACCGTGAAGATCCATAACGTTAACTGACGAAGCACGGTTGCATTAACCTCATTAAGTAGACTTATCTACACTCCATTTTTCTTTAACTAAATTGCTTACCCCTGAATATTCATATTCTTTATTCGTGACGCCAAAGTAGTGGGTTTAATTCCCAGTATTTCAGCCGCACCATTTGCCCCCGATATTTTGTTGTTTGCTAATTCCAGTGCCAGCATAATATTTTCGCGATCACGTGCGATGCGTTCGATCTCAGTGTATGGAAGTTGGGTTAAGTTTTCATCTAGCTTTACAGACCGCGGCACTGGAATTGACTCCAGCTTGTCTGCCGGTAGATTAAATTGCAGACTTTTACCCTTACTGAGAATAATCGCGCGTTCAATAACATTTTGTAGTTCACGAATATTGCCTTGCCAGCTATACGACTGTAACTGTTTTACATTCGCTTTTGTCATACGTGGCTCAGGCCGGTTTAACTTATTACAAATCGTGCCAATAAAATGCTGAGCCAGCAATGGAATATCCTCAATTCGTTCGCGCAAAGGTGCAGCTTCTATTGGAAAGACATTTAACCTGAAAAACAGGTCTTCGCGAAACGTCCTGTTTTTTACTTCAATTTTTAAGTCCCTGTTAGTCGCAGCAATCAATCTCACGTCAACCTTTCGCGTTTTTTCATCACCTACACGCTCATACTGACCTTCCTGTAATACACGCAGCAATTTGCTTTGCAGGTTTAATGGAATTTCACCCACTTCATCTAAAAAAATGGTTCCGCCATCGGCCAGTTGAAAACGCCCTGCTCGATCCTTGACGGCGCCCGTGAATGAGCCTTTAACATGCCCAAAGAACTCACTTTCAAATAATTCATGTGGAATTGCCGCACAGTTAACACGGATCAGTGGGCGATCGTTACGATCACTATGTTCATGTAGCGCCCTGGCGATAAGCTCCTTACCCGTACCCGATTCACCCGTAATCAGCACACTGGACTGAGTGGGAGCAACCAGTTCTATTTGTTGTAGTATCTGCTTAATCGCACTGCTTTGCCCTACGATATACATGAAGTCATTTTGATCTCGAATTTCTTCCTGTAGATAAACATTCTCGGCTTGCAGACGTTCTTTCATTTTCTCAATTTTTTTATGAGCCGATTGTAATGCCCGTTCTGTTTTTTTGCGCTCACTGATATCACTGAACACAACAACCGCACCCGAAAGCTTGTTATTTTTATAGATGGGCGTACTGGTATATTCAACCGGGAAACTACTGCCGTCCTTGCGCCAGAAAACCTCATCATCCACATGGTGCACCGTACCATCCTTAAAGGCCGCATAAATCGGACACTGTTTTTTTGGAAAGTTCGACCCATCTGGCCTGCTATGGTGCAGCAGGCTGTGCATCGGTTGGCCAATAAGATCGCCCACTTCCCAACCCAGCATTGCCGTACCGGCGGGATTAACAAAAGTAGTCAATCCATCACAATCCAGCCCATAGATCCCCTCGCCTGCAGCTTCCAGGAGCATTTTATTATCATTCAATGCCTGCATTAAGTTCGACTCAATTTTTTTCTGTTCACTCATGTCAGTAAAAACAACAACCGCACCGACCAGCTTGCCATCTCTAGTTATCGGTGTACTGGTGTAATCAACCACAAAACTGCTGCCATCTTTACGCCAGAACAGTTCATCACTGACATGATGTATCTCTCCATCCTTGAAAGTAGCATGAACAGGACACGTCTCTTTTGGGTAGTGTGAACCGTCTGCTCGGGTGTGATGTAACTGACTATGCATGGGTTGACCAATCAGTTCTTTCTCATTCCAGCCAAGCAGTTCTACCGCGGCAGGATTCACAAATGTGGTCATACCTTCGCAGTCTAATCCGAAGATACCTTCGCCAGCCGCCTGAAGAATTAAGTCACGCATCTCTGTTGCAGGTAGTTGCGATAAAGCTGGCCCACTATTTAACGCCGGTTTGCTCGCATTCATTATCATTTCTCATTAATTGCTGTCTTATCCAGACCTTCAATATTATGTTTTTTCGTAAGCATTACAACGATTAATCGTTATGTACGAAAATTCGTAAATTTTACTTGATCTTGAAAATAAGGATATTTTAAATGTTAACAACAAGTTACAAGAGTTTTCTACATTGGCATGAGCTATGCAATATGATTGATGACGAAAGTTACGTTAACCCTTATTAACCGACTCCAACCAACACTAGCCACTAGCAAGGATACATACTATGAAAAATTTCAAACTGGTTTCTTCAATACTTCTACTGCTATTACTGGCAGCATCCGGCATGACCAACGCAGCACCCCCTGTTACTAAGAACGGAGTAACCACCATTCACCTCGATGAATACAACGGTTACTTTGCCGCCAAGGAAACCCTGGTAGATTTAAAACCCGGTGCTTATGATTTTGTTGTAAACAACAAAGCCGGAAAATTAGTGGGCTTCTGGTTGCAGGACAATGTCACAAAAGAATTTCTATTTAAATCACCTTTAGAAGAAGGTGAATCACTGACTGCTCGTGTAACGCTAACAGAAAATGGTTTTCGTTACCGTTGCCCAATCAACCCAACAGCATGGTATGAGGTTGGTGTAAGCCAATAAATTAAATTACGAGGTGTGGAATATTGATCACTCATTGCACACCTCGTTAAAACACAAACATATATACGGGTTTATATGTTCATAAAAATTAAAAACTCACAGCAGGAACATCGAAATGTATAATAATTTTTTTTCGGCTTTAAACAGAACCTTTCATCGACACCAACCTGCAGAATCACATGCCCGTGCAATTAAAGCTGGGCTAGGTGGTGCCCTCGCCATTACTACACTCGTGTTGTTTGGCTACGTGTCTGAAAGCGCACTGCTTATGGCTCCATTTGGTGCAAGCTGCGTATTATTGTTCTCATTACCTAAAAGCCCACTTTCACAACCTGTAAACGTTATTGCAGGACATATGGTCTCTGTCATCATCGGTCTGGCACTGCATTCATTTCTGCCTGTGGAATGGTGGAGCCTGGCTTTAGCCGTTGGGTTAGCTATAGCCGTGATGGCGGCTTTACGTGTCACACACCCACCGGCCGGAGCAGATCCGATCGTGATATTTTTTAGTAGTCCGGGATGGGAATACCTGTTTTTCCCTGCTATATTCGGAAGCCTGGTACTCGTCTTTATCGCCCTGGCATTCCATAAAATTCCACCCAAAACAATTTACCCATTACCCGTTTTTGAAAATAAAGATTAATTGTATAAGGAATATAAGGACATGAGACAGATCCAGATAATACTATTTTTGAATATTATGTTGATGACTATTCATTCGGCCTTTTCTGGCACTGTAAAAATTGAAGCCGGTTTTTTTAAGATGGGTTGTTCTTACGACGACAATAGCTGCAGTACAGACGAGGGGAAAAAAGGTGGCACACCTGTGTACGTAGCCGAATTCTATATCGACCCGTATGAAATCTCAGTGTCAGAATATAAAACATGCGTCGAAAGTGGAAAGTGTAATCCGCCTTTTACTTTCCAGAGAAACAAGTACTGTAACTACAATGCACCTGGCAGAGACAATCACCCGGTTAACTGTATTAGTTGGCCCTTGGCACAAAACTATTGCGAGGTGCACAGCGCTCGATTACCCCTTGAAGCCGAGTGGGAGAAAGCGGCAAGAGCGGGTGCAAATGAACGCTACCCATGGGGACATATAACCGCCACCTGCAAACAGGCAATTATGGACGATGGCGTAACGACGGGTTCAGTAAATGATGAATTCGATGGTTGTGGCGAAGATCGTACATGGGCAAGAGGCTCGCGAAAACCCAATCAATATGGTCTGTATGACATGGCTGGTGGTGTAGCAGAATGGGTGTACAACTGGCATTCAGAAACAGCTATTGCTGACTATTACAGTAAAGGCAAATTGAACAAACCCGATACGGGTCGGCTGAAAGTGATTCGTGGTGGGGCCTGGGATGAACAAGCAGGGGCACAAACGAGTTCAAATCGTTGGGCAAAAATACCAACGGGCCACCGAAGCATATATGGATCAAATGGTTTTCGATGTGTATATTACAGTAAAAATTCCTTAAACAATTAGTAGCATAAAATGATGTCATCTAAAGAAGATTCTGTTCAACTTAATATGCAGCTTAATGAGCAGGCATGTATTCTGCTCAATGAAGATGCATGGATAACCAGCCCTGCCGATGGCGTAATGCGCATACCACTGGAAAGAGAAAAACCGGAGTTGGGCCGTACCACCAGTTTTGTAAAGTTTGCGCCCGGCTCTTCTTTTCCGGCACATCATCATCCACAAGGTGAAGAAATATATGTACTGGAAGGTGTGTTCTCTGATGAAAACGGTGACTACCCTGCTGGCACTTATATTCGTAACCCCCCGGGTTCCAGGCACACGCCTTATACCCGTGATGGATGCACACTCTTTGTAAAGCTGGATCAGTTTCATCCAGATGATAAAAAACAGGTCGTGATTAGAGAAGAAGAGCGTCAATGGCGACCAGGCATCGGTAATCTGAAAGTATTATCACTCCATACACACCTCACAGAAAGTACGGCACTTGTACTCTGGCCGCCAAACGAAGTATTCCAGCCGCATCAACACTGGGGCGGAGAAGAAATATTAGTCCTGAGCGGAAAATTCTGTGATGAACATGGAAGTTACCCGACTGGCACATGGATTCGTAGCCCACACATGAGTAAGCACACGCCCTATGTCGAACAGGATGAAACCTTGATTCTGGTAAAAGTGGGTCACCTTGAATAATTGTCTTGAATAATTGTCTTGAAAAATCTCCTTAAATAATCAATCCAATAATAATCAATCCAACTGCAACCCATCATCGCGTCACTCTGTTACTTAAAACCGCTTAAAGCCGGTTTTAAGTCTTCAACGAGCCAGTCAACTAATGTACGAATCCGCATCGCCATGAGTCGCGTATGCGGGTAGACCAGACTCAAGGGTAAAGGCGCTGGCTCAAAGTCGTTTAGAATAAGTTCCAGCTCACCGCTTTTTACCCACGGCATCACCTGATAGTTGAAAAACACGCCGTAACCTAAACCCGCAATACAGGCATCTACCGACGCCCTTACCTGGTTACAGGCGAAACCAGCCTTGATGTTCACGTCCAGTCGTTTATTGTTGTCGTTAAAATGCCAGGTGCGGTTTGGTGAAATACTGGTGCAACATACACATGGTAAGTCAGATAATACGTCTGGCCGCTTAGGCCCACCGCCTGATGCTTTGATTAAATCCGGGCTTGCGCAGGTCACCTGACGTATTTCGCCCACAGAACGTGCAATCAGCGAAGAATCTTCAAGATGCGCAATACGGACCGCCAGATCAATTCCTTCATCCAATAGATTAGTCATCCGATCGTAGAGCATCAAATTAACCTGCACTTTTGGGTACTGTTCAATAAAACGCATTATTGAAGGCGCAACGTACATTTCGCCAAATCGAATCGGCGCCGTCATGGTAATCGTGCCATGGGGTTCTATCTGGTGCTGACCCAGCGCACGCTCGGATTCTTCTATCTCGGTCAGAATCTTACGGCAGCTTTGCAGATAGAGGCTACCTTCTTCTGTTAACGCAATGCGGCGAGTCGTTCGGTTAAAGAGTCGAACTTGCAGTTCTTCCTCAAGTGCAGCCAGCATTCTGACTACAGCGGGTAATGATTTACCCAGGCTGTTAGCGGCAGCCGTAAGACTGCCCATATCAGCAATTTTCACAAAAACTGTCATAGCCTGAAGTTTATCCATGCTTAAGATTACTCCATTATTCGCAGTAGTTAAATAACTTTTACGGCATTTATTCCACTTAACGAACTAACTAATATGTACCACAGAGAGAGCACAAACTCCTCTACGAACTTTAAATTACTTACTAACGAGGTCATAATCATGAAATCAGCAATAGTTATATTATCAGATCCAAAAAGTGGCGAAGATGCACTGGGACGCGTATTCAACGGATTGGCAGTAGCCTACGACCACAAACAACACGGTGATGAAGTCACTGTTCTGTTCCAGGGTGCTGGCACCCGATGGATTGGTGAATTAAGCCAACCCAACCACCCTGTTCATGAACTGTTCAATGCCGTAAAAGATACCATTGCCGGTGTTTCCTGTGGGTGTGCAGAAGTTTTTGGCGCAACCGAAGAAATTGAGAAATCCGCTTTTGAGTTTATTAAAGATAATGCTGTGCCGGGCACGGCTGGCTTACCTAGCTTACGTAACCTGGCAACGGAAGGCTATACCATCCTGAGCTTTTAAACATCAGCTTTTAAACATCAGCTTTTAAACATCGTTTGTTTACGCCCTTTGTAACCGGGTAGTGTGACGTAAAATGCTCACCTGTCCGGTTCCTTTTCCAGTCAATAATCAATCTTCACAAAACCACTAATCCGCAGGAGTCTTGCCATGCAAATCACCAACCCCTATCACTCAGGCGAATTAGACGTACAAAAGCGAGCCAATGAATCCGACATCGCTCGCAGTAATGGTGTGGTGGTAGACGATAGCATACTCGCCGGAGCACTACGCTTTATCGAGCAGCAACCGATGGCCATCATGAGTAGCATCGACTCAGAAGGGCGCATCTGGGTATCCACACTTTTTGGTGATCCCGGATTCGTGCGTGCCTTGGATGTACACACCCTTGAGATTGATCTTTCACAACCACACACCGCTAAAGATGATCCTTTATGGACTAACCTGAAACATAATCTAAACGTGGGCTTACTCTTTATCGAATTAGGTTCACGCCGTCGCTTTAGAATTAGCGGACGCGCGAAGAAGATGTCTGCCGATCGCTATATTATTGATGTTGAGCGAGCCTATCCAAACTGTCCAAAATACATTCAACGCCGTGACTGGAAAACATTAGAAGCAAACCAACAATACCAGGAGACATCCAGTACATATGGCAAAGAACTCAACCAAACACAGCAAACATTAATCGCAAGTGCAGACACCCTGTTCGTTGCCAGTGCTCACCCAGACCATGGTGTCGACGCGTCACATCGAGGCGGACATCCCGGTTTCGTACACATATTAAATAACCAACAACTTCGCATTCCAGATTTTGCAGGCAATAGCATGTTCAATACCCTGGGTAATTTCGTCAGCTACCCTTATGCAGGGCTCATATTTATCGATTTTAAACACGGGCGCTTACTGCAACTCACTGGCAAAGCAGAAATTTTATGGGATATGGATGATCCTCAGGGAGAAACCGGTGGCACGAAACGTTTCTGGCAGTTCGAAATAACACGTTGGCAGGAATCGACACTTCCCTATCGCTTTGAATGGGAATTTCTTGATGCCTCTCCACATATTCCACAACTGCAGCATAAGAACATAACCAGCAAAACACAGTCACTTATGGTGGATGGTATTCAAAGTGAAACTGATCGCGTCAAATCATTTCGCTTTTGTTCTGTTGATGGTGGGCAGTTACCCGCATTTGAGCCCGGAGCACATTTACCCATAAAGGTGAAACTACCTGATGGCAGTGACGCGATTCGCCACTACTCATTAATCAGTGATCACAAAGATAGAACGCAGTATGAAATTGGTGTTTTGAAAGAGCCCAATGGACGAGGTGGGTCGCGCTACCTGCACGATCAAATTCAACAAGGTAAAACGATAGACATTGACTCACCAAAAAACGCTTTTCCGATGGTCGCCAACGCAGGTCACAACATACTAATTGCGGGAGGCATTGGTGTTACTCCACTGCTTTCAATGCTGCATAAGCTGGCAGCAGAAAAGCAATCATTTGAAATTCACTACACGACTCGCCAAACTTCAGACCATGCCTTCCGTAACAGGATAGAACAACTAGCAGGTGATAACGCCCATTTTTATGCCTCTCAAGACCCAGCGGGTCAACGCATCGATCTGCAAAAAATTCTCTCAACGCCGAAACCGGGGGTGCACGTCTATTTCTGTGGCCCACGTCGAATGATGACTGCGATACGTGATTTAGCCGAGTCTTACAACTGGTCAGCTGCACAGATTCATTTCGAAAGCTTCGGTGCCCAGCCTCTTGTAGATGATCGATCTATTCGAGTACATCTGACCAAATCGAATAAAAACATCAGCGTGCCAGCGAATAAAACCATACTCGATTCATTGCTTGATGCGGGTGTAAGCGTACCACACGATTGCAAGCGCGGTGAATGCACCCTGTGTACAACGCAAGTGCTAAAGGGTGAACCCGATCACCGGGATCTGTGCCTGAATGCAGAGGAAAAGACGTCTTCTATGTGCGTATGTGTATCGCGCGCACTGGGCGATGAATTACATTTAGATCTGTGAACACACTAGTATGACTTAACACCTATTTGATCTGATGATTTAAGTGAGAAGCAAGCACCCTCGCCAAAGCAACAACAATGCTTGTCTCCCCTCTTTGAAAAAGAGGGACTGGGGAGATTGGCTTTTGCTTGTGTGGTTTAGCTATTTATCGTCATGAGTGCATTCAAATCACCTCTATCCCCCTTTACTAAGGGGGGCACATATTTTATTCCGCTAATGACAATAATTTCATAAGCTTATGATTGAAACTTCAGACAATGGTTAAGACTTAAAACCAGTCAGTTAAGCTTTTCTTCCCTCTTTAAAAAAGAGAGACTGGAGGCAATGCCATTAAGTTAAGGACAATCATCCTGGAGGTGCGACTTTAGTCACGCATTAACTAGCTGATTTCATAGTCACTTTATTTGCGCGGCTAAAGCCGCACCCCCATAAAAAATCTTAACTTAATGGCATTGGGGCTGGTGGAGATTTATCTTTTGCTTTTGTGCTTTAGCTGTTTATTGTCATGAGTGTTTTCAAATTCCCTCATTTATACACTATCAATTTACCTCAATAATCGGCAACGAGATGACACTACCCCTATTCTCGTTTACTAAGGGTGGCTCACACATTTTATTCCGCTAATGACTGTAATTTCATAAGCTTATGATTAAAA
>Ga0316206_1002541_pt1 | contig 12028 bp, 8 predicted proteins | sample 6monthpyrite_MG_FD_204942 | JGI IMG/M metagenome (GOLD analysis project Ga0316206, IMG submission 204942) | Microbial mat bacterial communities from mineral coupon in-situ incubated in ocean water Damariscotta River, Maine, United States -... | ecosystem: Environmental > Aquatic > Marine >...
TTTGTAATTTAAAGAACCCATTAAATTCATATTTGGAGAGCTGGCCGAGCGGCTGAAGGCGCGCCCCTGCTAAGGGCGTATAGGGTTAAACCTATCGAGGGTTCGAATCCCTCGCTCTCCGCCATAAAATCTAAACCCGCCATTGGCGGGTTTTTTAATGCCCGTTTAATTATTTTACGGGCGTTTATACTGTGTATTTATATAAGAAGATTGAGGGAGGCGGAAACTGGAGTTCCCCCAGTTTAATGGATGATTAAATTAGGCAACATTCATCCTTTCATATTCTAGTAGCGCTTTATAAGTATAATACTTCAATAAAATCAATAAGATATATGATTTGAAACTGATGATTGAATCATTTTAGACTTTTGTAATATCTTAATGATGCTCAAACTATTTTGATTATCATAGATTCGCTTAAATGATAGGCAAAGAGGGTTGTTGTGAATTCATCGGTCACAAAGCATTTTGACGTTAATAAACACATAAATATTGACCTCAAATATTAAAATGGATCGGTGACAATCATTATCACTGTCATCTCTAAAGGTACAATCAAAAATAGAAACAAACGGGGTTTACGTAAACTCATGAGTGTCATCTTTATCCGCGCGCAATGTCAGATTACGATTAAGGTCGCTGATATTGATTAAAATGCACTGAATTCCTGCAATTTAACTTATGTATACGTAAAAAAGCTATTAAAGGTGGCCAAGAGCTGTCATACGCGTTTGCAATTCACGTATTTTATAATAAGCGACTATGTTAGTGATGGATATCCTGCTCCTAATGTTATTTCCCTTCAGATTATATGTTTTATGCCGATAACTTGATAAACCAGTAAAATGTTCGATTTCATCGAATCTAGGGATGGTTTAAATTAAAACTTATAATCTTAAAGCACGCATTTTGGTTCCCTTGGCGATTGTGTCGGCTTTGGTATTAGCCGCATTTATAATCGGCGTGTATAACGAAGAGCAAGAACACCTGGACGATGACCTCAGACGTAGCATCCAATCCGTTGAGGGCTATTACAAAGCAGCATTAGAAGAACGCGCACATAAACTCGGTTCAGCTCTGGATGCGATTGCAGTCAATTCAGAAATTCGTTCAGCGCTTAAACTTCGTGACCGTAAAAAACTCTTTCTTCTTGCCGAGCCTTTATTGAAAAAATTAAGGTCAAAACATAATATTACCCATTTTTATTTCCACGATTCAAAGCGTATCAACATCTTACGCGTTCATCAGCCAGCGCGTTATAACGATACCATTAATCGTTACACGGCGCTCGGAGCAGAAAAAACTAAAAAATTCTTTTCGGGTATAGAGCTGGGCCCGCTTGGAACATTTACACTCAGAGGCGTGCTTCCACTATGGGAGAAAGGCAAGTTACAGGGCTACATTGAGCTCGGTGAAGAAATAGATCAGATCACTCAGGAGATACAACATGTTTTTAACGTTAATTTATGGATTGTTATAGACAAACAATATTTACATGAGTTGGACTGGAATGCCGGTATGAAGATACTTGGGCGAAAGGCTGACTGGAATTATCTTCCAGACAGGGTCATTGTTTCACAAACTGTGAATATATTGCCTAATGGTCTGAGTAACATTCTTTCTCAGCGGAAAGGTCTATTATTCACTGAGAACATTAATCTGGAAGATGATGGGATACTCTATCAAGGTCGCATTCTACCTTTATTGGATGCGGGTCACCGTAACGTCGGTGGCATTGTCATATTGCGTGATGTGACAAATCGTATCCAGGGTTTGAAGGAAACGGTTGTTATTATAAGTGGAAGTACATTGTTAACGGGCATTGTTCTCTTTCTTTTCTTCTACTTTATTCTTGCTCGTGCAGAGCGACAACTTAAAACGTTTATGCAAAAACTTCAGCAAAGTCAGCAGCATCTTTCTATGGCACAGCATATTGCACGCATAGGCAGCTGGGAGTCGGACATAAAAAGTCCTGATGTTTCCTGGTCCGATGAGATTTATAATATCTTTGAAATCAATCCTGTTGATTCAACGATGACTTACAAAAAAATCATCGATATTGTACACCCTGATGATCGTGAGCGCGTTGAACAGTACGTACACCATTCTCTCGAACTAAGTGAGCCTTATGATATTGTTTATCGGATTGTAATGCAGGATGGGCGCGTTAAATTTATTCGTGAAAGTTGTGAACTCAAGTATGACAATGCAGGCATACCTGAACATTCGACGTGTATTGTTCATGACATTACTGAACTGCGACAAGCTGATATACTGTCAGATCGCATAGGTAAAATCTTTGAGCATTCATGGAATGAGATCTATACCTTCAATGCAGATACATTCCATTTTGTTGATGTAAGTCACGGGGCATGTCAAAATCTTGGATACAGTTTAGCTGAATTACAGCAACTCACGCCACTTGATATTAAACCGGATGTGAGTCATGACCAGTTTAATGCTTTGATCGAACCGTTACGTCGGGGTGATGTCCAACAGGTTAATTTTGAAAGCAGCCATCGACGTAAAGATGGGTCGAGTTATCCGGTTGAAATATGTTTACAAATAACAATCGAAGAATCACCACCTGTATTTACGGCTATCGTCCAGGACATCAGTGAGCATAAGCAATATATTGATGAGCTGGAACATAAAGCCTTATATGATACGTTAACTGATTTACCGAACCGTTCTTTATTACAGGATCGGCTGAAATATGCGCTAAAAATAGCACGTCGTGAATCATCAACAGTTGCGGTACTTATCGTTGATATTACTCGCTTACGAGAAATTAATAATGTGATGGGACATCAAAATGGTGATGTTGTCATTAAAAATGTTTCGAGTCGTTTAGAAGAAGCACTCCGCGATGCGGATACAGTGGCCCGCCTCAGTGGCGATGAATTTGTCCTTGTTTTGCCGGGTATTAACATCGAAAACATCCATCTCGCAATTGACAAAATTCAGGCATTGTTTAAAGAACCGATTCTTATTGAAGACACGTCTATTGAGATTGAAGCCGCAATTGGCATCGCGATATTCCCGCTACATGGTCTAGACTCTGATATGTTAATAAGACACGCAGACATTGCGATGCATGTTGCCAAGAATGATGTCAATGGCTTTAATATTTATAATCCTGATGATGATCCTTTCAGTTTGCAGCATCTAAAGCTCTATGGTGAATTGCGAGAAGCCGTTAACAACAAAAAATTAACGCTTTATTACCAGCCCAAGATTGATATTAAGACGGGCAAAATAAAGAGTGTAGAAGCGCTGGCGCGTTGGCCTCATCCAGACAAGGGAATGATTTCTCCCGTAGAATTCATTCCGATGATTGAGCAGACAGGATTAATTCGACCATTCACACTCTGGGTCTTGGAACAGGCAATACTACAAATTAAACAGTGGAATGAATCCGGCATCGATCTCAATGTTGCAGTGAACCTATCGACACGTAACTTACTTGATCCTAGCCTGCCGGATTATCTTGAAAATCTGTTAAGTACGCACAATGTTAGCGCCACAAATCTTTCATTGGAAATTACTGAATCCGCTATTATGTCCCGACCTGAAAGTGCTATTGCATTACTTGTGCGCTTACATGCTATGGGCTTCAAGCTATCCATTGATGATTTTGGCACGGGTTATTCATCACTCGCTTATATAAAAAAATTACCCGTACAGGAATTAAAAATTGATCAATCTTTTATTTTTGGATTAATGACAAATGAAGATGATGCGGTCATCGTACGCTCAACGATTGATCTTGCACATAACTTAGGTTTAACCGTCGTTGCCGAAGGTATTGAGAGTAAAGAAATTCTTGATAGATTGGCGATACTGGGATGCGATATAGGCCAGGGATATTATTTTAGTCGCCCTATATCTTCCGAAGAACTTTCATCCTGGCTACATGAATCATCTTGGGGGCTTGGGTAAAACAAGCTTCAAAAATTTTCGACTCACGGCTAAGAGGGCAACATATACTGAGAAAGTGAGAAAGGGGTCGGTGACATTCGATTATCATTTGCTTTTAAAACGAAGACTTATCTCGATATTTAGGCATTTATGCTGTTTATTTGTTTTTTAAATGGACATATATAAACCGGTCAATTTCTTGACAACAGAGGCTTATGCAAGGATAATTCGCCGCTCTTAAGCGCCTGTAGCTCAGTTGGATAGAGTACCTGGCTACGAACCAGGCGGTCGGGCGTTCGAATCGCTCCAGGCGCGCCATAAGTATATATTAATCAAGCAGTTATCGTTTACTCGATAGCTGTTTTTTTATTGCCTAAAATCTGAGTTGAAAACGTAGCCGGGACTCTAAATTTCCATGTACTTGGCTATTTTTGTCAATTTTGTTATATGTTTTTCCAAAGTAGTAGACCGCATGCTTATGTGGAATTTATTCATAAACGCTATATAAATATTGCCTATTTTATATTTCTAGGCTATATATATGTTGTTTTTAACTGGAATTAAGCAATATATATGTGGCATAAATTATGATGAAGCAGATTATTAGAGAGCAATATCAGTCTAAAATAGAACAACTTATTGATATTAAAAGAATAAAATTGCCCAAAGAGGGCTGGATTCGTACTTTGCGTAAGGCGTTGGGGATGAGCAGCCCTCAACTGGCAAAGCGTATTGGCGTGGGTAAGTCTCAGGCTTCACAAATGGAACGCATGGAAATGGAAGATAGGATTACGTTGAAGCAACTCCGACGTGTGGCTGAGGCGTTTAATTGTGATTTGGTTTATGCGCTTGTGCCCAGGCAATCCGTTGAAACCATGATTAGGGAGCAAGCCAGGAAAAAAGCGCAAAATCTGGTTAAAAAGACGGATACGCAAATGAAGCTCGAATCGCAGCAGTTATCAAATGAACAGTTACAAAAGCAAATAGAATTTGAAGCACAAAGCCTGGTGAAAGAAATGCCACGCGATTTGTGGGAAGACTAAGGGATGGATTTCAAGTACCCCGATGGCGCGACGCCACTCGACCCCGACGAAATGGAAGGGCTTAAACACCCACACATTGGAACACGGGGTGAGTTAGAGCAGCTTGAACAGCAGAATATACAGGATGGCTTAAATGGTTAACCCAGCAACGAAAATATAAAACGTTTGTTCATGAAGATTTCATCAAGACACTACATGAAAAGTTGCTAGGTGAAGTTTGGTCCTGGGCCGGTCAGTTTCGATTAACTGAGAAAAATATCGGGATTGATCACATCCATATTGCAATGGAACTTCGAAACCTTTTAGAGAATGTTAAAGCCTGGCTTGAATATGGAACGTATGAGCGAGAAGAGTTTGCTGCACGTTTACATCATCGTTTAGTTAAGATACATCTTTTTGCCAATGGTAACGGGCGACATGCGCGTATATTGACTGATGTGATTTTAGAAAAAGAAATGGGCGTTGCCCCGATTAACTGGGACACAAATTCATTAAGCACCGATGGCGAGCACAGAGATAGATACATAAATGCCTAGCGTGCAGCAGATAAGAATGACTATAAATTGCTAATCGAGTTTGTTTCGAATTAAATTATGATGTTTTCGAAGTGCCCGTTTATTTATTTCATGAGTACTTTTGATTTCTTTTGATGTTTTCCCCGAGGTATACTTTGTATGATTCGTCGGGTCGGATCAACCTAACCAAATAGTATGTATAGATTTAAAACAAGCCAATATTGAGGCTTAGAACGGTGATTTTATATTACAAATGGTATATCTAAGACAGAGTTTTAAAAAAAGCACTTTACTATTATATTCATTGTTCAAACTGTATATATTCGTCTTTGATTTTATTGTTTGAGAGCGTATATTTACATTTCTAGTTGATAATACTTAATCTTAGATCTCAGGGAAGGAGTTTTAGATGTCTACAGTCACCAAAGAAGCACCCATAACAACGCAATACTCGCAAGCTCAGTTGAGAAACAAGCGTATTGCTATCTATAAGAAGCATGTTGTCGGTGGAGTACCGTCAGTTTTTCTCACTATCAATAATGCTGTTTTAATACCCGCTAATGAAAATAACCGCAGTAAAAATTTCAAAATTTTTGTTGGTTTGTATCTATACAAAGGCATTAATGGTACTAATGATGAATGGTCTAACACTATAAGTCCAATTGGTTTAAAGGCAAGTTCTATGGGGTATAAGGCGTTAGAGCGCTACGCAATAACAGATTATGGCTCAGCTGTAATTAAAGAAATTGTCTCTCATCCTAAAAAATACAAAGGTTTCAGTATTGAACAAGGACGGGGTTTACATGCAAAAGGAGATTATCTGATTATATATTTACCGGAAAAATTTCCGAACGGTTCTCGTTTTAAAATTGGTGGTCAAAAAATTTACGATCTTGCTATTATTCATCATGAATTCGTACATGCGATTTTACCTCAAGCTAAGGGCATCACTATTAGAGATGAACTGTGGGCCGTGAGAAAAGCCGAGAATCCAGTGCGGCTAAAAAGAGGAGGCGGTAGATATGAACCACGTTATGTTTATTATAATGGCTCCAGGACAATTAATATTATTACAGGTAAAAGCCTTCCTCTTCAATGGTCAGTTAGTAAATACGACCCGCGTGTGATGGTTAAGCTCAACGATAAGGATGCTTTATGAAATATGTAATCGTTACGATAATGTTGATTTTTACATTATCGCTTCATGCGAATGCGGTCGAATATATTCGAAGTGATAAATTACGGATCACTGGCGACCCTGCAAATCCAGATAGTCTACAACGCCATTATTATGGCACGATGATGGGAATTGAACCGGTAAACAATATTACAGTTGAGTTTGATATTAATAACGTTGCTGGCGTTAATGTTATCGATATGAACGCACTAAATAACAAATGCGGAAAAGAGAAAAAACATGAATTGTTTTATTTGGTATTTTCAGATCCCGAGAAAAATAATAAGAAAATTAAAACTAGAATTAACGGTCCCTGCTTAGTTGATCGTGAAGCGGTTCTTAAGTTAAGAGTTAGAACTTCTAACGAAAAATATTATGACAACATTATAAAATTAAGAAGTTTGCATCACCATATTAAATCTGAATCACGATTGAAATTGCAATAATAAAAAAAGCAGTCGGGGGAAGGAATAATATTTTATATTTCGAAAATCTAATGTAACTTTACACCGACACTTTATATTGTTATGGACACTTATGATTAATATTAAAATGGTTTTTTACGTTTTGCATACTATTTTGTTAAGCATTAATGCCTCAGAAGTAGAAGATTTTGACGTTGCATGCCAGATATTTACTGAAGCAAAAAATACTGGTTTTATAATGAAAACCGTGTAGCTTCGTCCATTATTCAGTCAGTTGCTAGTTACAGTTAATTCTTAGCTTACTTAATGGTAAGCTTCACCCCCTTTGCAGGGATAGACTGAGCTCAGCTAATCTAAGCTTGGTTAGTTCATAACTTCACCGATAATAAATTATAGGCACGTCACTCTTCGAGCGTCTGATTCAACTTAGCGTCAGTTTGGCGTAAAATACACCCCAGATGAATACACTTATAAGATGAATACTCCTCCCAACTCTCTTTTTGACCAAATTGCCAATAGCATGCTGCGCGACCAATTTCGATTTCGTCGCCGTTTTAAGCAGTTACAGAGTAAGAAGAACAAGAGTGAGCATGCTCAGCAGCTGGCAAGGCTGGAGCGGGATATCCAGGCTTCGGCCTTGCTCCGCGCTGAACGTCTGGCGAGTTTACCTGTGCCAACCTTTCCAGAAAACTTACCTGTCTCTGAGCGCCGTGATGAGATCAGTGCGGCGATTCGCAATCACCAGGTTGTCATTATTGCCGGTGAAACGGGCTCCGGGAAAACGACCCAGCTACCGAAGATCTGCATGGAACTGGGGCGTGGTGTGGCGGGGCTTATTGGCCACACCCAGCCGCGACGGCTGGCGGCGCGGAGCATCGCTAACCGGATTGCGGAAGAATTAAAGACCGAGGTCGGTGCTGCGGTGGGTTATAAGGTTCGCTTCAAGGATCAGGTTGGGCCGAAGTCGTATTTGAAACTGATGACGGACGGTATCTTGCTGGCTGAGATACAGGGCGATCGTTACCTCAATGATTATGACACGCTGATTATTGATGAGGCCCACGAACGCAGCCTGAATATTGATTTTCTGCTCGGGTATTTTAAACAACTGTTACCGAAACGGCCTGACCTGAAGTTGATTATCACCTCGGCGACGATTGATACGCAACGCTTTTCCCGCCATTTTGATAAGGCACCGGTAATCGAGGTAACAGGCCGTACTTATCCGGTGGAAGTGCGTTATCGGCCGCTGCTTGAAGATAAAAATAACGATGACACGGACTCGACGACGCCAAATGATGCAAAGGATGCACAACAGGCAATTCTTGAAGCAGTGGATGAACTCTCGTCGATTGACACTGCACAAGGTAAAAGTCCGGGGCATATCCTGATATTTTTTAGTGGCGAACGCGAGATTCGTGAGGCTGCCGAGTCACTGCGAAAACATCACCCGCCACAGACCGAGATCCTGCCGCTCTTCGCTCGTCTGAGTGCGGCGGAACAAAACCGCGTCTTTAGCCAGGCAAAGCACCGTCGCATTATCCTCGCCACCAATGTTGCCGAGACCTCGTTGACGGTGCCCGGCATTCATTATGTGATTGATACCGGCCTGGTCAGGATTAGTCGTTACAGTTATCGCAGCAAGATCCAGCGCTTACCGATTGAGCCCATTTCACAGTCTAGCGCCAATCAACGTAAGGGTCGTTGTGGTCGAATCAGTGAAGGCGTGTGTATTCGGCTGTATTCGGAGGAGGATTTTAACAACCGCCCCAAGTTTACCGAGCCGGAGATCAAACGTACCAACCTGGCCTCGGTTATTTTGCATATGGAGTCTCTGCGCCTCGGACATATTGAAGATTTTCCTTTTATTGAGCCACCCGATTCGCGCTACGTCAGGGATGGTTACAAGTTATTACATGAACTGCGTGCGGTGGACGAACGCAACAATGTCTCGCCGATGGGCAAAGAGATCGCTCATCTTCCAGTCGACCCGAAGATTGGGCGTATGTTGATTGCCGCAAAGGAGTTTAATTGCCTGCAGGAGTTGTTAATCATTGGCAGTGCCCTGAGTGTGCAGGACCCCCGCGAACGACCGGTCGACAAGCAACAAAAGGCCGATGAGAAACACCGGCTTATTAATGAAACAACGTATGACAAAGATGGCGTCGCGGTTGAAGTGGGCGACAATGACAAGAAAGAAAAAATTAAGTCCGACTTTTTGTTTTACCTCAAGCTCTGGCACCTCTATGAAGTGAAGCGCAAACACCTTAGCCAGAATAAGCTGCGCAAGTTTTGCCTGGAGCATTTTTTATCCTACAACCGCATGCAGGAGTGGCGGGATATTTATCAGCAAATCTTCACATTGTTTAAAGAGCAGGGCGTTAAGCTCAATACTACCGATGCCGGCATTGACGTGATACATCAGGCGCTGCTGTCTGGCTTGCTGGGCAACATTGGCAATAAGTCGGTAGATAATAATGAATTCCTCGGCGCACGCAACATCCGTTTTAATATCCATCCCGGATCCTGGCAGGCAAAGAAACCACCCAAGTGGGTGATGTGTGCCGAGCTGGTTGAAACCACCCGCTTGTATGGGCGCATGGTGGCGCAGATCAATCCGGAGTGGATTGAAGAACTCGCCGGGCATCTTATTAAACGTAATTACTCGGAGCCGCATTGGCAGAAGGGGCCGGCACAGGTTTCGGCCTATGAGCGCACGACCTTGTACGGCATTACCCTGTGTGCGAAACGGCGCATCAATTATGGGCCCATTGATCCGGAATTGTCGCGCGAGTTGTTTATTCGCGACGCGCTGGTGCTGGGTGATTTTAATACCCGGGCGAGTTTCTTTAAATATAACCAGTCGGTAATAGCCGAGATTGAAGACATGGAGGCGAAGGGCAGACGCCGGGATATCCTGGTGGATGAACAGGCGCTGTTTCAGTTTTACGATGAACGTATCCCCGCTGATATTTACAACGGCAAGACGTTTGAAAAATGGCTCAAGTCCGTGCAGCAATCCACTCCTGAATTATTGTATTTGCAAAAAGAAGAGTTGATGCGCCATGAAGCCGAGCATATTAGCGAGGGGCAGTTCCCCGGCACAATGGAGCTTAATGGTGTCACACTCGAACTGGATTATCATTTTGAACCCGGGCATGCCGAAGATGGTGTGACGGTCGTCGTGCCACTGGCCATACTGGGTCAGTTTCATGAACAGTCGTTTGATTACCTGGTGCCTGGTTTGTTGCGTGACAAAATTATTGCCTTAATCAAGTGCCTACCGAAAACACTACGCAAGTTGTTTGTGCCAGTGCCTAACTACGCCGATGCCTTTCTTGCAGCAGGCTGTGACCGAACCTTACCTTTAATTGAAAGTTTGGCTGCGTATATGCAAAAAACTAATCGCACCTCGGTCACAAGAGACGACTGGCAACTGGAGAACCTGCCAGAATTTTATCGCATGAACTTCCGGGTGATTGATCAGGATAACAAGGTGTTGGGCGTGGGCCGGGATCTACCAGCCTTGCAGCAGGAACTATCCGGTAAGAGTGCGACACTCATGTCGGCGTTACCCACTTCTGATATAGAAAGGGAAGCGATTACCGAATGGGATTTCGGTGACCTGCCCGAAGTCGTGGAGCTGGAACAACATGGGTTGGTGATTCGTACTTACCCGGCCATTGTTGATGATAGTGAGGCGGGCGAGAGTGTTGCCGTGCGCTTGTTCACCGATGAAGAACAGGCGCGGCAACAGATGCGCCCCGGTTTGCGCCGCCTATTCAGGCTGGTGGCACGCCAGAAAATGAAGTACATGCGCAAGAACCTGCAGCATCTGGATAAAATACAATTGTATTATGCCTCCATCGGAAATAAGCAAAGCCTGCTTCAGGATCTGGAGGATGCCATCATTGACCATGTACTGTTTGCCGATGTTGATGATATCCGTTCAGAAGATGCCTTTACTAAGCTTGCTGATGAGGCGCGAAAGAATCTGCAGAAAGTCGCAAATGAAACCTGTGACATGATCCATCTTACTCTCATGCAACATCATAACGTTGCCAAGCGCCTGCAGGGTAATATTCCCCTACCCTGGTTTGATGCGCTCAATGATATCCGCCAACAACTGGAGTGCCTGGTTTATGAAGGATTTATTAGCGACACACCACGTCAATGGCTGAAACACCTGCCACGTTATCTTGAGGCCATTAACCGGCGGCTGGACAAGCTGGAACATTCACTGGATGCCGATAAGAAACGCCAGGCAGAGGGGCAGAAGCACTGGAACAGAATTTATCAGCACATCAGTGCTGAGCCAAAGCAAAAGCTCAGCCTGGAATGGGAGCGTTATCGTTGGATGATGGAAGAAATGCGGGTGTCCCTGTTCGCACAGGAGTTAAAGACCTCAATACCGGTATCGATCAAGAAGCTGGATACGCAGAGCGGCTTGCTTTAGAAAAAATTGGCAACAGACTGAACCTCCGTTCATGAAGTAGTCCTGCGTCGACCAGTTGAACTCACCCCCAGAAGCAGTCATTCGACTGAAGCTTATATATGTAAGTATTCTTGAAAGCAGACATTGAACGTTTCGCATAACTGGCGTAGAACAAAGCGTAGTGAAACGTCCATGTTAATGCATTTGTTAGGCACTTATTCTACTGTTAGTTGATAAGTTGTGAATACATTACCAAATAATTCGGCTTGATATACATTTTTTGCAATCTTTTTTAGGAACTTATAGTCAGGACGGGTATGTAAAAAATGAATGTATACATCATTGTGCCCAAGTTCTTTAGCCCAGCACATCATATCCTTAAAAACCTTTTTCCCTAACCCCCAAAATTTATCATCTATGATAATTGCCAATTCGTATTTTCCCTCTTCAAGTTGAATACCGCACCATCCAGCTAATTCGTTTTCACAAACAATGCCTCTAACTTTGCAACC
>Ga0316206_1002542_pt1 | contig 12023 bp, 10 predicted proteins | sample 6monthpyrite_MG_FD_204942 | JGI IMG/M metagenome (GOLD analysis project Ga0316206, IMG submission 204942) | Microbial mat bacterial communities from mineral coupon in-situ incubated in ocean water Damariscotta River, Maine, United States -... | ecosystem: Environmental > Aquatic > Marine >...
ATAACACAACGGCCGATACTAATTACCTTCCCGATTTTGAATCCATTGATGATGCAACCTGGCAACGTTGCCAGTTAATCTATATTTGCACACCAGGCAACCCAACTGGTGCGGTTATTTCAAAACGGCAAATGCAATGGTTAATTAATAAAGCAGAAGAGTTTGATTTTATTATTGCATCTGATGAATGTTACTCAGAAATATATTTTGATGATGAGAAACCACCCTGCGGATTATTAGAAGCAGCAGCTGAGATGGGCAATACAGATTATAAACGCTGTGTTGTTTTTCATAGCCTATCTAAACGCTCTAACCTGCCCGGCCTAAGGTCAGGTTTTGTCGCAGGTGATGCAGAAATTATGCAGGCTTTTTTAAAATACCGCACGTATCATGGCTGCGCTATGTCAGGTCATCATCAGTTTGCCAGCATTTGTGCATGGGATGATGAACAACATGTTATTGATAGCCGTGCGATATACAGAGAAAAATTTAATACTGTATTAGAAATAATTTCGCCTGTTATGGAGGTTAAATTACCTGATGCAGGATTTTATCTATGGCCCAAAACGCCAATAGCAGATACGGACTTCGCACAACAGTTATTTGCAGAAAAAAACATTACCGTATTACCCGGACGGTATTTATCGCGCACCGCGAATAATATCAACCCCGGAGAGAACCATATTCGTATGGCATTAGTAGCAACACTTGAAGAAACTACTGAAGCTGCACATCGTATTAAACACTTTTTAGAAACACGCTAAATAAACTGGAGATCAGTATGAGCGATTTACAAAGCACAATTGAAGAGGCATTTGAACGCCGCGCAGACATTACACCACGTAACGTTGAAACACACGTGCGTGAAGCCGTCGAAGAATGCATTAACATGCTTGATTCAGGTGCTGCACGTGTCGCTGATAAAGCAAGTGGTGACTGGGTAGTTAACGAATGGTTAAAGAAAGCCGTTTTACTTTCTTTTCGCATTAATGATAACGAGTTTATTAAAGGTGGTTTCACTAACTACTACGATAAAGTTGAATCTAAGTTTGCCGATTACAATACTAAAGATTTTCGTGAATCAGGTGCACGTGTAGTACCTCCTGCAACCGCACGTAAAGGCTCATACATTGCACCTAATGTTGTGCTTATGCCATCTTATGTAAATATAGGTGCATACGTAGACAGCGGCACAATGGTAGACACATGGGCAACCGTTGGCTCATGCGCACAAATTGGTAAAAACGTTCACCTGTCTGGTGGCGTTGGCATCGGCGGCGTTTTAGAGCCATTGCAAGCGACACCTACAATCATCGAAGATAATTGCTTTATCGGTGCACGTTCAGAAGTTGTTGAAGGTGTTATTGTTGAAGAAGGTTCTGTTATTTCAATGGGTGTTTACATTGGTCAGAGCACCAAAATCTTTAACCGCGAAACCGGTGAAGTCACTTATGGCCGTATCCCCAAGGGCTCTGTTGTTGTATCTGGCAACTTACCTTCTAAAGATGGCACATACAGTCTTTACTGCGCGGTAATTGTTAAACAGGTTGATGCTAAAACATTAAGTAAAACAGGTTTAAATCAATTACTTCGTGATATTGAATAATCTGTTTTAATTTATCATTCAATAGATAATAAAAAGGTCACTCTCGATAATATCGCGAGTGACCTTTTTTATTTCAACGACATTAAATTTTTATAAATATTTTTTTTAAGCCTGCAAACAAAATTACCGACAGCGCTAGACTATAAACAATCATCGCTCCAGCGGGCAAATCAAATACTGTTGCCAGCATTAATCCGACAGCATAACCTGCTGCACCAATTAAATAACCAGATAGTACTGCATAATTTTTCATGCTTCTGATGGCCAGTGCAGGAAATATTAAACTTGCAAAAACCAGATAAACACCCACTAATTGCACCGATGCGGTGATTGATATCGCAAAGATCAGATAGAAAGTCAGTGAGTTAATTCGATTTGAAAAAGTTAACCATAAAAAAAGGACAACTGAATATAATATAGCCGTTGGAATAATTTGATCAAAACCCACCCAGAGAATTTGCCCAACTAATAATTCTTTTAATTGCTCACCTCCCTGAGGGTTTGTGGCAAGTAATAAAATACTCCCGCTTGATGCAAGAACAAATAATGAACCAATAATAGCTTCCTGTATTTTGGGCCAATGTTTATCGGTATAGTTCAGGCATAACACTCCCACAATGGCGGCACTCATTGCAACCAGTTGAGATTGCCAACCACCCGGCTGCCAATTAAAACTATACGCAATAATTAAACCAAGACCCGCTATTTGTGCAATTGCCAGATCAAGAAAAATAATACCCCGTTGCAAAACTCGTCGACCTAAAGGTACATGAGTTGATATCACCAACAATCCAGCAAGTAATGCCGGCCCGAGTATATTTAAATCAATTTCTAGTACATTCACTTAAGTGCACCGTTTAACTTTTCTATGGTAACCGTAAACAGATCAAACAAATCCTTTACCTGATCTGTTCCACCAATGGTATAAGGCAACTCAACAACTGGCGTATTGGTGAGTTGAGAAAGACGTTTAGCTGCTCGTGGATTTTGATATGGGGTATGAACAATTATCTTTGCTGGCTTAGCTGTTAATGTTTTAGTTAACATAGAGAGATGCCCCGGTGTTGCCGGCAAACCCGGTTTAGGCTCAAGAGCACCGGCAATTTCAATACCTAACCAGTCAAATAGATAAACCCAATCCCGGTGATGTACAACAATACGTAGGTCTTTTAATTTTTGCGCCTGTACTTGCCATTGCTTCATAGCCTGTTGCCAACGCTGAGTAAAATCATTAAACCGTTGTTTATAATAGTCAGCACCTTGCGGATCAATATCACTTAAACGTTTAGATAAAGCCTGTGCAATAATTTGAATACGCCTCGGATCAAGATGAACATGCGGATTACCTGATTCATGCACATCACCTAAAGAACGGTCTGAACTAATTGGTATATCCAGACGTTCCACGACTGAGGCCGCTTCAAAGTATCCAGGTTTACCAGGCATAATATTGCTGTTTGCTGACTGCCTTAACAATATGGGCAACCAGCCCGTTTCCAGTTCAGCACCACTACACACGACTAAACTCGCGCGTCTGATTTTAGCAATCAAACTGGGGCGTGCTTCAATATGATGCGGGTCTTGATAAGCGGTTGTCGCAGAATAACTGTTAATGCGTTCGCCACCTAACTCATCGAGTAATGATGTCCATTCTGGCTCGCAGGAAAAAACGTTAATCGATGCCATTAGAGGTGACGTTAGCAGCAATAAAAATACTGTCGTAAAAAAACGAGTTATATTTTTCATTTTATCTCCCCCTTAAAAACGATGAGCGCCGTGCGCACCCAGGGTTACTATATATTGAAGAAAAACGAGGTTATCACTGTCTTCATATGAATCATCTTTACTCAACTGCAGGCGAACACGACTGTATTCACTGTGTGAGTAATCTAACATTAGTGTTGAGCGCTCTGGTTTAAGCCCTTCGTTGTCTAAACCTGCTTCACTTAATATTTCTGACTCTGACCCCTGGTTATTCGAGTCCAGCTGATCATACCGATACCCGACCCGCCACCTCGGAATAAACTGATAAACCGTCTGCAAATACCAGCCTGATTGCTGCCCCTGATAAGTCGTCGACTCTAATGGATTACTGCCAATCAGTTCCACAACCCCATCTTCATCTCGCTCAAAGTACTCAGCCTGAATTTTCAAATTTTGTTCACGATTATTGCCTTTAGGTGACCACTTCCAGACAAAGTCGACGCCATTAACTGAGCTTTCACCACTGTAAGTCGGCACCTCAGCAGCGCCACCATCATGCGCGTGAGTGCCTGAGGCACGACCTTCAATATCGGCCCTCCAGTGAGAAAAACCCAGTTGCCAGGCGTGACTCAAACCCACATCTCCACCAAACTTGGCAAATACGGTATAAGCGCCTTTACCATCATTCGCCGCGCCACCAGCGGGAAAACGGGCACCGCGCATTGCTTCTATACCGACTTTAAAATAGGCTTCTATGGGTACTAACCAGCTTAACTGTAAACCATCATCGACAAGCTGATTGCCAAAAAGTGCACGATAAATTAAAGGTTCATCTGTAAAGTCCCAACTGTGATTATGCTGATTATTTAAATAACCGATATCAGAATAAAAACGCCCTGCTTTAGCAGTAATACCATTTCCAAGTGTTAATGTTTCAATATAAGCTTCTTCTACCTCTACCTCCGTATCACCTTCATGCTCTGCGATAGCGGTAGTGAATTTGCCAAAAAACATATCATCAATATTGCTACTCAAACTAAGCTCAGTGTGCCCTAAATGAAAACCCTGCTCACCACGAGACGCCTCTCCTCCGAGCATAAAACCGGGAAGCTCATAATCACTTACATTTGAGTAACTACCATAACGACCATCTAATGTCAGGCTGATATCAGGGTTAAAACGGGCCTGATTAGCTGCTGAGGCCGTAGAATAAAGACAGGCGAATGAAAGCACGCCTAATGCTATAGAATTTTTTTTCATCGAATTGTTTTCCAAATCAATCACAAAATAAAAACGATTTGCCGAATAATTAACGACAAACGTAAAGGGAGTGAGACCTAGATAAACCTGGGAGGAGCTCGGGCAGAATAACGACGTAATACGCTGTTAAAGATAATAACTCGTGATATCTCAGCCTGAAGATAAGATGATGGAGTGACTGCAACACTTAAAATGGCTGGTATGGCGACATGATCAAGCCCTTGCGCGCTTAAACAGTATTCACACATGTCCCCAGAGTCATGAATATGATAATCATGACCTAAACTTCCCAACTGAGTGAGAAGTAATGCAACAAAAAAGACAGCTAGATATAAACGTTTCATTTCACCCCGATTATAAACCAATGTTTGAATTATAACGAGACCACCTTCGCAAATTACTTAAAATTAAGCAGGTTAAACAATTTGGTGAGCTAGCAGTAAATAGCAAATTCGGACCTTATACGCTAATTCAGGGGATTTCTGGATAGGCTACAATTGATGGATGATATTGAAGAATTAAGTTAATTATCGTCTAAACTTAAGACATATCCAGATTACTATTATAAATATTAGATGAAATTAAAAAACCAGATCCTATTAATACTAGTCATAAGCGGATTTTTTCCTCTATTCATCGCTTACACATACACTATTTGGTACAGCTCCAGCATCACAGAACAACTCACATTAGAAACAGCTGAAAAACGTCTGGAGGTTTCAGCTGAGAAGCTTTCATCTTTCTTCATTGCTCGACTTGCTGAAATAGATATTCTGGCGCAAAACCCATTAGTAAAAAACATGGATTTTAATACCATGCGCCCATACTTAATGAATAATCTAGCACAAAAAAAACAACATTATGAAAAGTTTATTGTTGGTAGAAGTGACGGTACATTTCATAATACCTCAGGCGGTAATCCTGATGTTAATATGCTGAGAACATTTAACGACAAATCCCCTGATGCAAAACCTAAAAACATTCGCAAGCGTGATTACTGGCAGGTAACAGTTGGCAATAATAAATCGGGTACGCACCAGCTCTATATTTCAAACCCGATGATTTCATACACTACTGAAGTCAAACAAATTGTTGTTACTTCATCTATTCATGATGTCACAGGAAAAACTCAAGGTTTATTAGGTGGCTCGCTACCATGGAAAAATGTTCAGAAAAAAATCAATGAATTACGACAAGATCTGGAAAAAGAGTTTTCAGGGCTAGCTAGATTAGCCTTGATTAGCAAAGATGGCACTTACTGGTATCACTGGGATTCAGAGAAAATCATCCATTTTAAAAAAGACTCAAAGGGAAATTACATTTTAGGCCCGAACAATGAAAAACTATCTATAAGTACCAATCTACAGGATGCAGCTGATATAAATTTAAGAACAAAAACAGACACTATACTGTCGGGTAAAGACACCATTATCACCACTAGTTTAAACAATGAAGTCATTCATCATATTTTTAGACCTATACATGCATCTGGTTATATCCTGCAGTTGACGATTCCCGATAGCGTATTACGCGCTCCGATGTGGAGTCTTATGAAAGCATTAATATTAATATTTATTTCATCTTCATTAATTGCCATTTTTCTTGCGTTTGTTTTATCGAAGTTTCTGACCTCACCATTATTGAATTTCACCTCCTCTGTTGGGAAATTAAAAGATGGTAAATTAGAAAAAATTAATGTTAAAACTAAAACAACTGAATTTGAAAATATGTTTGATGTATTCAATCAATTAATATCAATAGTTCAGGAACGCGAAGATTCATTACAAAAATTAAATATTGATCTTGAAGATCGAGTTTCAAAACGGACTATGGATCTGGAACGAGCAAATAAAGACCTTGTAAATGCCAAAGATATTGCGGAAAAGGCAAGCAAAGCAAAAGGCTCGTTTTTGGCTAATATGAGTCATGAAATCAGAACACCTATGAATGGAATTATCGGACTAACCGAATTAGCATTAAGAACCGATCTAAATGACAAACAATATGAATATCTATCCAAACTGAAATCTTCAGCAGACATTCTTTTACGTATCCTCAATGACATTTTAGACTTTTCAAAAATAGAAGCTGGAAAACTGGATCTTGAAGAAAAGAGCTTTGATTTTAATATTGTAATTGAAAATATTACAAGCATATTTAATCCAAAAGCACTTGAAAAGAACATCGAATTTATCATAGACATTGATGATACTGTACCAAGAATAGTCGTAGGTGATTCAGTACGCCTATCTCAAATTTTAATAAACCTTATTAGCAATGCTATTAAATTCACAAACAAAGGCACAGTGAAGTTAATTATAAATACCAGGAATAATGATTTTATTCATTTTATAATTATAGATACTGGCATTGGGATTTCTTTAGAACATCAGAACAAACTATTCCACTCTTTCACACAAGCCGATAACTCAACGACAAGACGATTTGGTGGAACAGGCTTAGGTCTATCAATATGCAAGCACTTAGTTAACTTAATGAAAGGCGATATCTCTTTAACCAGTGAACCTGACAAGGGAAGCCGCTTTGAATTTGAATTATTTTTACCTGAAGGTAAAAGTGGAAAAAGCCAACAAACTTCAGACTCTAGCAAACAATATTATTCCAATATACTAGCTAATAAACAAGTATTACTTGTAGAAGACGTGATGATAAATCAGTTAATTGCAAAAGAAATATTAACACATTCCGGAATGCTAGTTGACACAGCTAACAATGGAAAAGAAGCTGTTAAAATGACCTCAGATAAGGTATATGATTTGATCTTTATGGATATTCAAATGCCCGAAATGGATGGGTATGATGCAACAAGAATCATACGTAAAAACCCTTTATATAAAAATATTCCTATTATTGCAATGACAGCTAACGTTATGACAGAAGATAAACTTAACTGCATAGAAGCCGGCATGAATGGTCATATTTCAAAACCTCTTGATATGGAGAATATTATTTCAGATATAGAAAAATATTTTACTTAACTTCACAGAAAGTCTATAAGTCATTTTACATCGTCTCAACAGGTAACATCGGCTAACATTACTTCTTTCGAATTTACTCGAACAACGTAAGATATAATACTGCCATGCGCGAATAAATTCGCACCTAATTACTTAACTTACTGATATAACCTAAAATTATTCAGCTCACTAAAACCCTTGCAGAACAATTTTTCCAATCGCCTTACCTGATTCCAGTTCTGCGTGTGCTAACTTTAAGTTTTCAGCATTGATAGTGCCGAGGTTTTTACCGGAAGTTGTCTGAATATAACCCTGATCAACCAAATCTGCAACACAGGTTAACAACCGTCCCTGCTCAGCCATATCTACTGCATTAAACATAGATCGCGCAAACATAAACTCTATATGCAATGACTGACTCTTAAACTTCAACTGCATTACATCCAGGGGTTTGGACGGATCATCGATCATGGCAATCTTGCCAAACGGAACCAGTAACTCGGAGTAAGTATCAAAATAAGTTTCGGTAGAGTTAAGACTGGCTATATGTGTCACCTGCTTGATACCCAATGCTTCTATTTGCGGCAGTAAAGACTGCGTATGATTAATCACATAATCCGCACCGAGTTTTTTCACCCATGCTTTTGAGCTTTCCCTTGAGGCAGTAGCAATAACGGTTGCACCGGTAATAGCTTTGGCTATCTGAATTAAAATTGAACCAACACCACCAGCCGCACCGATAACTAAAATGACTTCATCAGATTCGTCTTTTGAATCAGCGCTTTGTTGTTTTATCGCCAGATGCTCAAACAGTAGTTCCCATGCTGTAATCGTGGTCAATGGAAGTGCCGCAGCTTCAGCATCAGACAAACTTTCAGGTTTACTACCTACAATACGCTCATCCACCAGCTGGTATTCTGCATTACTCCCCTGACGGTTTAGATCCCCTGCATAATAAACCATAGCACCCGGTTTAAAATTTGCTACCGCATCACCTGTTGCAACCACTTCACCCACTGCATCCCAGCCAATCACTTTATAACTTCCATCTTCGGGAGCCATACGTTGGCGAATTTTATAATCCACCGGGTTTACCGCAATCGAGTTAACCTTAACCAGTAAGTCATGCCCCTCGGCCACAGGCTGAGGCAACTCGATGTCAATTAATGACTCAGGATCATCAATTGGTAGTGATTTGTTATAACCAACTGCTTTCATGGTGCTTCTCCGTTGATGCTCATTTAGTATGTAACTGGGAAAAATAATAACGCCTGATTAGTAAATTAAAAAACAGGGAATAATTGAGTCCTAATCAATTATTATTTGAAAATATATTATTAAAGGCTGTTCATATCATACTCGGCTACAAGCCCAGATCAACAGGACTATGACATATCTGCCCACGTAGACAATCGGTTACATCTGCTGTACGTTTAATTAGAGATAATTTTATATAGAAGAGCATTGATATCTTTAAATACTCATTGATAAAGATTTTCTAGAGCATAGTTTTCTTACTTAAAAAAATCCGCTCGAATCGGTATTAGAGTTGACTAATTACGTGAAATTAGTTTTTTATATAACACCTGTTTTATAAACCAGATGAGTCAGCTAGCTTATTCTGCCAAGTTACCCTGAATACCGGAGCCATTCCCGGGCTGGGAAAGCTCCGATATAACGTTGCTTTACCGAGAACCGTTTAAGAATCACCTCGCTTTGAACGCCTGTCTTTCATCGCATCAAACTTCTCAAGTTGTTCAGGGCTTAACTCTTTACGAACTTGATGCATGGTTGTAATACGCTGCACGGTCATATCCGCCATGATTTTTGATTTTGCATCTGCCAGTTCACGCACCTTGTCAACATCAAGCGTTTTAGCACGGGCCTGTTCGCGCAAAGCTTTACGAATTTCACCCATCTGCTCACGTTTCGCCTGCATTTGATCACGTGACTCATTTTTAATATTACGAATTGTCTGACGCTGTTCCTTGGTCAGGTCCAGCTTCTTCATTACGCGCATCATACGATCGCCCTGATGATCACCACGGGAATACCCTCCAGGACCACCACAGGCATGCGCTACTCCTGCCCCTGCTATTCCCAGGCTACCCGCCAGTATGCTTGCTATAATCCAGTTGCGTTTTTTCATGCGTTTTCTCCAGTTTAATGTTATCTAATTTAATGAAACAACAATCATTGCTGCATTGATTAAAATTATGCATAAAACAACTGCAAAATTGGGTCAGAGTCGGGTAAAGCTATGTAAAGAATTGTAAAGACATCAGAACAACAAATGAATTTGTGCCAGAATTCAATTAACCAAATAACACATCACAGACTTATGAAACATATTCTTATCATTGACGATGATACCGAACTATCTTCCATGTTAGGTGAATACCTGTCAGCTGAAGGCTTTAGTATTGATTATGCCTACGATGGCAAGCAGGGATTAGAAAAGACCCTGACTGGTTTATATGACGCAGTAGTGCTTGATGTGATGATGCCGGAGCTAGATGGCTTTGAGGTTTTACGACGGATTCGAAGTCAATCCAGTGTACCAGTGTTAATGCTCACAGCCAAAGGCGATGACATTGACCGCATTGTAGGCCTGGAAATAGGCGCTGATGATTATTTACCCAAGCCATTTAATCCACGTGAATTGCTGGCACGCATACATGCAGTTTTACGTCGCACCCAGGATAACAGACAACATGATCTGCCAGAGAATGAAAAAGGACAAGAGCCAGTTCAACAAATCGGACCGCTGAAAATTAACCCATCATCGCGCACAGCACGGGTGCGGGGCCAGATTCTCGATTTAACCAGTACCGAATTTAATCTATTACTTAGCCTGGTGAAACAGGCAGGTAAAATTGTCAGTAAAGAGAACCTGTCTGAACATGGTCTGGGTCGAACACTGGAAAAATATGATCGCAGTATCGATATGCACATGAGTAATCTGCGCAAAAAAATGGCGCAATATGAACTGGGTTCAATGATTGTTACGGTGCGTGGGCAAGGCTATCAATTATCCGACGAAGCATCAGACGGAGCATAGGACGAAACATAATATGGGTCGATTATTCTGGAAAATTTTCCTTGGTTTATGGCTGACTTTATTAGTGATCGGCACAATTGTTGGCGGGCTGGTCTGGCAACACAATAAAGAACGCATAGAACAACTGGAAGTCATAGCTGATAACCCTCGTGCAGATTTCAGGGTAAACGCCTACGCCAGAATCCTTCGTAAACAGGGGCGTAAGGCTCTGCAAAAAGTCATTGACCAACGTATCAGCGAACATCGTCGAGCCTTACCGATATTGATTGTTAACAATGAAGGCGTAGACCTTTTGGGCAGACCAGTGCCGCGTTTTCTGTTAGACAAAGCCCGCGAAGCCGTTAACGACCCACAACAAACGGCCATTCAACAGGTAAGCACACCAGAAGGTGAAGCCTTTTTATTATTTGTACCACACCGTAATCTTCGCAGGTTACAACGTGAAAACAGTTTTCCGAAACACCTGCCATTGGTACCATTAATCATTGTATTACTTGGCAGCTTATTTTTCAGTGCAAGTCTTGCCTGGTATATCACGCGACCTATTCGTCATTTACGCAAAGCCACAAATCAGTTTGCTGAAGGAAAGTTCGATACCCGTGTTATGAACAATATTGGTAATCGCAAAGATGAAATCGCTGATCTGGCCAGAGACTTCGACCATATGGCTGAACAGGTGCAGCAATTAGTTGCTACGCAAAAACGTTTATTAAATGATGTTTCACACGAATTGCGTTCGCCACTGGCGCGTTTGCAGGTGGCGATTGAAATGATACGCCAGCAACCTGAAAAAACCGGCGAACTGATACAGCGTATCGAAAAAGAAAACCAGCGACTTGATGAATTAGTCGGTGAACTGCTGACACTCTCACGACTGGAAGCCGATGTTTATAATAATGAAAATGATTATTTCGACATTAACGGTTTAGTCACCTCTATTTGTGATGACGCAAGTTTTGAAGCAAAGAACCAGAATAAACAGGTAGTTTTTAACAATGCCAACGAAATTTTAATAAATGGCAGTATCGAACTGTTACGCAGAGCAATAGAAAACGTCATCCGCAATGCAATATATTTCACACCAGAACAGACTCAGGTCACTATTACCCTGAAAAATGAAGACGGTCATATCATTATCACTGTTTGTGATAGTGGCAATGGTGTTAATGAAGAAAAACTGAGCGACCTATTTCAGCCCTTCGTGCGCATCATTGACAGCAATCAAAATATAAAAATACCCGGTTATGGGTTAGGTCTTGCGATTGCAAGGCGCGCCATTGAGATACATAAGGGATCTATTAAAGCATATAACCATCAAAATGGCGGACTGTGTATCGAAATGCGTTTTGCGGATTAAACTGCAAGACAATTATCCGGACAAACGCGAATAATCATATGATGGACAAAGCTGATT
>Ga0316206_1002543_pt1 | contig 12020 bp, 10 predicted proteins | sample 6monthpyrite_MG_FD_204942 | JGI IMG/M metagenome (GOLD analysis project Ga0316206, IMG submission 204942) | Microbial mat bacterial communities from mineral coupon in-situ incubated in ocean water Damariscotta River, Maine, United States -... | ecosystem: Environmental > Aquatic > Marine >...
TACTACATGAACACTGCGTGGTAATTGATGACGGGCGCATAACAGATATATTACCAACAGCTAAAGTTGCTGAGTTATATAAAGCCAACATCGAGAAAACTTACAAACAACATATGTTAATGCCGGGCTTAATTAATGCCCACACACATAGCCCGATGAGTCTGTTTCGCGGTATGGCTGATGATCTGCCGCTGGATATCTGGTTAAACGAACACATATGGCCCGCAGAAGCCAAATGGGTAAGTGATGAGTTTGTGCATGATGGCACGCAACTGGCTATAGCTGAAATGCTGCGCGCCGGCACTACCTGCTTTAATGATATGTACTTCTTTCCCGAAGTCACAGCACGCCTGGCCAGGGACATTGGCATACGCGCCTGCATTGGTTTAATTGCTATCGACTTTCCCAGTGCCTGGGCAAGTAACGCGGATGAGTATATCGACAAAGGCCTTGAGTTAAGAGATCACTTTCGTAGTGACAGCCTGATTCACACGCCGTTTGCCCCTCACGCGCCTTTTACTGTTTCAGATGATGCCTTAAGTCGCATACGTGTACTGGCGGATGAAATGGATTTACCGGTGCATATTCATGTGCATGAAACCATTGCTGAAATTGAACAGTCAATAAAACAGTATGGCAAACGCCCTTTAGAAAGACTTAATGACCTGGGGCTGGTTTCACCAAATTTAATGGCGGTGCACCTGACACAGGTCACCGATGAAGAAATTGCCCTGTTAGCTGAATCCGGTAGCCATGTTGTACATTGCCCGGAATCGAACTTAAAACTGGCGAGTGGGTTTTGCCCGGTAACTAAACTAATGGATGCGGGTATTAATGTTGCTCTGGGTACCGACAGCAGCGCCAGCAATAACGATTTAAACATGATCGGTGAAATGCATACCGCCAGTTTACTGGCCAAGGGTGTTAGCCAGAATGCCAGCGCCCTTAGCGCTATGCAAACAGTGCGCATGGCAACCATCAACGGTGCAAAAGCACTTGGCCTTGACCAGCAAACCGGTAGCCTGGAAATTGGTAAACACGCCGATATTATTGCGGTCGATTTTTCCAGTCTCGAAATGAGCCCGGTTTATGACCCGGTAGCCAACCTGATATATAGCAGTAGTCGTGAACAGGTAAGTGATGTCTGGGTAGCGGGCCGTCACTTGTTAAAAGACCGCCAGTTAACCACGCTGGATGAACAGGAAATTTTACGAAAATGTCAGTTGTGGAATGATAAAATCAACCACGCTGATTAAGTAATCACCAAACACACCCTAATTAAAAAATTAAGACGATTTAAACACCATGAACACATTAAACGTAGACCCGGCAGAAATAGCCAAATTTGAAGAACTCGCCAGCCGTTGGTGGGATCAGCAAGGTGAATTTAAACCTCTGCATGAAATAAACCCCTTACGTTTACACTTTATCGATGAGCGAGTTCAGTTAAACGGCAAACGTGTATTAGATGTTGGCTGCGGTGGCGGCATTTTATCTGAGAGCATGGCGAAACTGGGCGCTGATGTTACGGCTATAGATATGGGTAAAGCCCCGTTATCTGTTGCTAAGCTACACGCAATGGAAAGCGAAGTAGAGGTTAACTACCAGCAAATTACCGTAGAAGAATTAGCCGAGCAGCAGCCTCACTCATTTGATGCGGTTAGCTGCATGGAAATGTTAGAACACGTGCCTGACCCAGCATCAGTTATTAAAGCCTGCCAGAAACTGGTAAAACCAGCTGGTTCGGTTTTTTTCTCAACCATTAACCGTAATCCCAAGGCATATATGTTTGCCATTGTTGGTGCCGAGTATTTATTAAAAATGCTGCCTAAAGGCACACATGAATACGCCAAGTTCATTAAACCATCTGAGTTAGATGAATGGTCACGTCAGGCAAATTTACAGCTTAAAAACATAACCGGTTTGAGTTTTAATCCATTAACCAATCAATACAAACTGGGTAGAGATGTTAATGTAAATTACATGTGTCATTACCTGTCACCTGCTGAATAGTTTTAGTTATGAGCAAAATCAATACGGTTTTATTTGACCTCGATGGCACCTTGATAGACACCGCTCCAGACATGGCAAATGCACTTAATATTTTGCTCGCAGAAGAAGGTGATGCACTGTTAAGTTTTGAACACATCCGTCCGGTTGTTTCAAATGGCAGTGCCGCATTAGTACAGCTGGGTTTCCCAGAGCTGCAGGATGAAACCACAGTTGAACGTTTGAAAAAACGATATCTGGAAATTTATCAGGACAAACTGTGTATCGATTCGGTTTTATTTCCCGGTATGCTGCAACTCATTGAACATATCGAAAACCAGCAAATGCGCTGGGGTGTTGTCACCAATAAACCGGGCTGGCTAACCGATCCTTTAATGTCACAAATTGGCTTAAGCGAACGCGCCGCCTGTATTATAAGTGGTGATACCACAAACAACCGTAAACCCCACCCTGAGCCCATGTATCTGGCCTGTAAGCAGGCACAAAGCAAACCCGAAAACTGCATATATGTTGGTGATGCGTTGCGTGACATACAGGCAGGTGCCAATGCGGGTATGCGCACCGTTGTTGCTAATTATGGTTATATAGGTAAAGGCGAAAACATCAAAGACTGGGGCGCAGATTACACCGTTGAAAGCCCGACTGATATATTACCCTTATTAACATAATCGTCTTAAAACCCGGATTAAAAACCCTGAATAAATTTCAGGACAAAAATCAGTAGCAGACCTGATTATACAAAACCAGCACACATCTGCTAAACACCAGCAAAGTTAATCTATATTAAGAAACATCCCGTTTTGCAAAAAGAATCTTGTACTTTTACGCACTTCACGTTTATCATTCGCGAAATCTAGTTCGTCATATTTTTGTAATGAAATTGTAAAGAATTTGAAAACAAATAAAGACACAAACTCGGCTCAAGAAAGTCATCTAGCAAATCACTACTCCGTGAGGTAATCCCCTTTGGAATTTAAAGACGTTAAACGTATCGACAACGCAATCCTGAAAGGCCGTGCTGAGTCATTACGCCTTGCCATATCAATGGTATTCATTCTCGCTATTATGCTGGTTACCGGCACCGCAGTAGGCGAAATTGAAAATGGATATTTGCTAATTGCAGCCGCCATGATTGGTGGTTATATGGCGATGAACATCGGTGCCAACGATGTAGCCAATAATGTAGGCCCTGCAGTGGGCTCAAGAGCCCTTACCCTGACCGGCGCTATCGTCATTGCAGCTATATTTGAAGCAGCCGGTGCATTAATTGCCGGTGGTGACGTAGTTAGCACGATTAAAAAAGGCATTATTGACCCGAGTTTAATTGCCGACTCAAGCACCTTTATATATCTGATGATGGCAGCATTATTATCCGGCGCATTATGGCTTAATATGGCCACGGCAGTAGGCGCACCGGTTTCCACAACCCACTCCATAGTGGGTGGCGTACTAGGCGCCGGCATTGCAGCAGGCGGTTTTGAAATAGCCAACTGGATGAAAATGAGCCAGATAGCGGCCAGCTGGATTATCTCACCGGTATTAGGCGGGGTGATCGCCGCCCTCTTCCTCTACACCATAAAACGCACCATCACCTATCAAACCGAAATGATAAAGTCCGCCAAAAAGATAGTGCCAATACTGGTGTCTATTATGGCCTGGGCATTTTCAACCTACCTCATTTTAAAAGGTTTGAAGAAACTGGTTAAAGTCGATTTCCTGTCCGCTGCGGGCATAGGCATAGCTATTGCTATTGCCATTTACTTTATTGTTAGACCGTTAATTTCCAGCCAGGCTGATAACCACACCAATGACAAAGCCGGTGTAAACAAACTGTTCACCATTCCGTTAATTTTTGCCGCTGCTTTATTAAGTTTTGCACACGGTGCTAACGATGTAGCTAATGCAGTTGGCCCACTTGCGGCAATTAACGATGCCATTATGCAGGGCGGTGTAGCAACTAAAGCCGCTATACCCACCTGGGTAATGATGATTGGCGCATTAGGCATCGCACTGGGTCTGGCTTTATACGGACCAAAACTGATTCGTACCGTGGGTACAGAAATAACCGAATTAGATCAGATGCGTGCCTTCAGCATTGCCATGGCAGCATCGATTACGGTTATTATCGCCAGTCAGTTAGGTTTGCCTGTTAGCTCAACGCATATTGCAGTGGGTGGTGTATTTGGTGTTGGTTTCTTACGTGAATACCTGAAAACCAGTCATTCAACCATGGTAGAAGAAATTAAAGCCCACCATGATGAGCAGGACGAAGAAGTCATAGAAGCCTTTTTAAATGACTTTAGAAAAGCCTCATTAAAAGAGAAGAGCTTTATGCTCAAACAACTGAAGAAACACTCAGCAAAAGCCGAGTTAACTAAAAAAGAACGTAAGCAATTACGTAAAGTGTATAAACATGAATTAGTTAAACGCTCTCAGTTAGTTAAAATTGCCGCAGCCTGGGTTATTACCGTACCCGCAACCGGTTTAATGGCAGCGATGATGTACTTCACGATTCGTGGCGTAATGCTGCCTTAGAGATAGTATTAAGTCGTAAGTCAAAAAAGGCCTCTCCATTGGAGAGGCCTTTTTTATGCCCGCGCTTTGTGCTAAAAAATGCACTGTCATGGAACATCTCCCTCGGGGAAAGGTCGACGTTTTTTGACGCCCTGTCCCCTTTTCTGATGCCACCAAGAGTTTTACGGAGTCGACTCGCTACACTGTCAGTTCTTGGTGGTATGGGTTAAGGGGACAGGGCTAAAAAAACAAGACCTTTCCCCGACGGAGACGTGCCTTAGCAAAAAACGGAGTTCTTTCCCCAAGCCTGTCAATCTTACGTAACTCTAGTTTTGTAGTGACTTTATAAGCAATAGACTGCATAAATTCCTTTTAAACCTTTTTACTTTCTTTTTTAAAAACTGATCACACAATAACCACTACATATAGTGCTCACCCCTACCAGATGGCACAACATACTACCGTTTATCGAGAAATCATAATTTTTTTGAATTTTCTTAAAAACGCCGCAAAGCCCGCTGTATCTAGCTATGCCAGACTTTATACAAAATTACCCACAAGTTATCCCCATTGCAGAACAAATTCTCCGTTTGAAACCACTACATCTTGTGTTATTTTACACAAAGACCACAACATAAGCATAATGACTTGCTAATACACCCTAATCATTATGCGGGCTAAAAACACCCCCCTACGATACGTTTTTTGCTCAGTTGGCACTGATTTTGATTGACTAAAAGATAAAATAATAAGGATAAAATGAATGAGCGCACCGCAACTGCAGGCTGTACCAAATAATATCAACGAAGTTCCTTATCAAGCAGCATCCCTGGATATCTGGGACACCAAATATAGATTAAAAACCAAAGAAGGCGAAGCCGTAGATAACGACGTTGATGAAAGCTTCGAACGTGTTGCAAAAGCCCTTTCTGATGTAGAAACCACTGATGAGTTAAAAGTTAAATGGCACGAGAAGTTCTTATGGGCACTGCGCCATGGTGCCATCCCTGCAGGTCGCATTATTTCTAATGCGGGTGCTCAAGAGCACAAACCCGCTACTTCAACCATTAACTGCACTGTGTCCGGCATTATTGAAGATTCTATGGACGGCATTCTGGAAAAAGTACACGAAGCTGGCCTTACCCTTAAAGCGGGTTGTGGCATAGGTTATGAGTACTCTACCCTACGCCCTAAAGGTGGTTATGTTTCAGGCGCCGGTGCTTACACATCTGGCCCATTATCCTTCATGGATATCTACGACAAAATGTGTTTCACCGTATCATCTGCAGGTGGTCGTCGTGGCGCACAGATGGCAACCTTTGATGTTGGCCACCCCGATGTATTTGATTTCATCAAAGCCAAACGTGAAGACGGTCGTTTACGTCAGTTCAACCTGTCATTATTAATCACTGTTGATTTTGTAGAAGCGGTAAAAAATGACGGTGAATGGCCACTGGCTTTTCCTGTTACGTCAAAAGAATGCGCACAAGATGGCATGGATTTAACAGATGCCAGCAAATTCATCTGGCGCGAATGGCCGGTTAAAGGTGATTACGTTACTAATGACACCGGTTTAACCGCCTGCCAGATTACCCGCGTTGTGCCAGCCCGTCGTTTATGGGACAGCATTATGGCCTCTACATACGACTATGCAGAGCCAGGTTTTATTCTTATTGATAAAGTTAACGAAATGAACAACAACTGGTTCTGCGAAAACATTCGCGCAACCAACCCCTGTGGTGAGCAGCCATTACCACCATACGGTAGCTGCCTGTTAGGTTCTGTAAACCTGACACGTTTTGTTAAAGACCCGTTCACTAAAAAAGCTAAGTTCGACTGGGATTCTTATAAAGAAACCGTCAGCATCTTTACGCGTATGTTAGATAACGTAGTTGAAATTAACGGCCTGCCATTACCACAGCAACGTGATGAAATTGAAAGCAAGCGTCGTCACGGCATGGGTTATTTAGGTTTAGGTTCTACTCTGACGATGATGGGTGTGAAATACGGTTCTGATGAGTCATTAACGTTCACAGAAAAAGTGACAAAAGAAATGGCTATGCAAGGCTGGCAAACCGGTCTGGAACTGGCTAAAGAAAAAGGCCCTGCGCCCATTATGGAACAGGACTTTGACGTCACTGCGGCCATGTTATACAAACGCCCGGAAATGATTGATGACGGTTACAAAACCGGCGACACTATTAAAGGCAAAGTATTACACGCAAAATACAGCCGTTATATGCAACGTGTTGGCGCTGAAAATCCAGCATTAACAGAAGAGCTGGCAGAGATCGGTTGTCGTTTTACACACCATAGTTCAATTGCACCTACTGGCACTATTTCATTATCACTGGCTAACAATGCCAGTAACGGTATCGAGCCCAGCTTCGCACACCACTATGCACGTAACGTGATTCGTGAAGGTAAAAAATCAAAAGAGAAAGTAGATGTTTTCTCATTCGAGTTATTAGCTTACCGCGCCATGATTAATCCTAAAGCCATGCCGTTCAGTGAAAACGAAGAAGAGCAATTACCTGATTACTTTATCTCGTCTGAAGACGTAAACCCTAAGCAGCATGTAGACATTCAGGCAGCTGCGCAGTTATGGATAGATTCATCTATTTCAAAAACTGCAAACGTGCCAACAGACTACCCGTTTGAAGATTTTAAAAACATCTACGAATACGCATATGATAAAGGTTTAAAAGGCTGCACTACTTTCCGCTTTAATCCGGAAGTTTTCCAGGGCGTATTAGTTAAAGAATCTGATTTAGAAAACACCACTTACCAGTTCACACTGGAAGATGGCTCAACCGTAGAACTAAAAGGTAATGAAGAAATAGATTACGACGGTGAGACCCACTCAGCCGCTAATTTATTCGATGCTTTAAAAGAAGGTTATTATGGTAAATTTTAAAGCGGTAAGTTCTAAAACAAACTGATTAGAAGGATAAGGCGTAGAACAACGGAAGAGCAGACCGGTTTTAAATACAACCACGCTGCCCTCCGCGCTGCTACGATAAAAAATATAACATGAACACTGCAAAACAGGACAAAACAATGGCCACAAAAATCGACAAAAAAATAGTCGCATTCAAAGTTGTCAAAGAAGAAGATGAAGCGACCGAAGTAGCGGCAGTACCTGCCGTACCCGAACGTGAAATTATGCATGAAAATGTAGAACGCCCGGAGATGTTATTAGGTTCTACATACAAAATTAAAACCCCGTTATCAGAACACGCATTATATGTAACCATAAATGACGTGATTCTAAATCAGGACACCGACCACGAAGCCCGTCAGCCTTATGAAATTTTCATCAACTCAAAAAGCATGGATCAGTTTCAATGGGTAGTTGCACTTACCCGAGTTATCTCAGCGGTATTCAGAAAAGGCGGCGATGTCTGCTTCCTGGTAGAAGAACTAAAAGCGGTATTCGACCCACAGGGTGGTTACTTCAAAAAAGGCGGCAAGTTTATGCCTTCATTAGTTGCTGAAATTGGTGAATCAATAGAATCACACATGAAAATGATCGGCATGATAAAAGAAGATGGCATCAGCGATCACCAGCAACAGATTATGAATGAGAAGCGCGCTGCTTATGAACAGAAGCATAGTTCGGCAGAACAGAGCTGTGATGATGATAGTGCTACTAGTTTCCCTGCGGGTTCACAGTTGTGCAAGAAGTGTAATACTAAAGCCAGTATTTTGATGGATGGGTGTATGACTTGTTTGAATTGTGGTGATAGTAAATGTGGGTAACAACTAAGCCGGTTTAATAACCGGCTTTTTTATGCCCATGGATGGGCGGTATCTTACCCAGTTTGATGAGATTGGGCAGGAGCAATTTTTAACGGTAATAAATAATAAAACTAGCGCAAAGGAGCAGCAAAAAATGACAAAACACGAATCAAAAACCTGCCCTCACTGTAAAAGTCATTTCGAATGTAAATCTGGTGATATTACCAATTGTCAGTGTGAATCTGTGATACTCACACAAGAACATCGAGATTATATTTTTAACCAATACGACGATTGTTTGTGTGCGAGTTGCATGCGGGCTATGCGTAGTAGTTACAATGTGAATCAGTTTAATTCACAGATGATGCAGTTGGTTGGTGGTAAGTAACGGATGACCCGATAGTGCTCCGTAGAGAGTGCTTGATACGCAATAGGGAGACGTGGACATGGAAGTTAGAGGGGGTTTTGAGTGGTTTTGGGGTTGGTGATTATTGAGGTGTTTCTGCACTGAGGTGTAATACAATCTGTGCCTTACCAATATTACTTATATTTATACCCCACTATTCGGGTCTAATTAGCGTTATGCAAAAATAAAATGAGATAAGATACGAATGGCAAGAAAATCACGATGGGAAGAAGGTGAGCTTGAAGATGGTGTTATTGAAGTTAAGCTTAGTTCATGGAAGTACTTTTCTGACTATATTAATCAGGAAATGTTAAATTATACTAGCTACGTTTATAGAGGACACGGTGATAGCTCATGGAAACTAGAGCCTACACTAGATCGAATTATTAAAAGTCCAACATCACCAAAAAGAGAAGAGCATTTAAAATCATTTATGTATGAAACCAGAGGAAGACGTGGCTCTAACCCAACATCTCTGACTGAAGAAAATGATTGGTGGGCACTAGGTCAACATCATGGTTTAAAAACACCCTTACTAGATTGGACAGAATCACCCTTCGTAGCATTATATTTTGCAGCTTCAACCGCATATAAAGAAAAAACACGTTCTTATTCTATTTATGCATTTCAACAACAGGCCTCAGAGGTTAATAATGAAGAAATAAATAGCAATGATGAAATTGACCTTATTAATGACAGAAAACCAACAGTTAAAATAGTTCGACCATTAAGTGATGATAATAATCGTTTAGTAAGCCAACGAGGATTATTTACAAGAGGCCCAAACAATGTAGATCTAGAATCATGGGTAAAAAAATACAACAATGTACCTAATGGAAGGATGGTATTAATCAAATTAAAAATACCTTCTACAGGCATGCAAGACTGTCTTCGCTATCTAAATAGAATGAATATTAATCATTCAACTTTATTTCCAGACTTAACAGGTGCATCAGAGTATTGCAACAAAGTACTAACAATAAAAACTTACTAGTAATGCATGAAAAACTAATAAACTAATAGGGCACTCACCTAGTAAATTTGGGATCAGAGGAAAACCAGTGTCAGACCCCAGTTTTCTCTAATATTAGCACCAATTGAGATCTGACCCTGGTTTTCCTAGAGTTACCCCATATGTTTAGAGATGCACTTGAAAAAAACCTAACAAAGCATCAAATCACTATACAACATATTAAAAGGCGAATTTGAAATGAGAAATAGCAAATCTGTAATCATAGTAGGTGCAGGTGCTAGCCATGAAGCAGGTTTACCAGTTGGCGCTGGTTTAAAAAATGATATTTCACGCATACTAAAACATAGAGAAATTTCTGGACACTACGGCACAGAGGTAAATGACGAACTTATTAGTTATGCACTTTCAATAATTTCAAGTCAAGGTTATGATATAAATTCACTAAAACAAGCATGTGAACATATCAGTGATGCAATGCCCCAAGTTATATCAATTGATAACTTCATTGACACGCATAAAGGAAATGAAGCTATCGAAAAATGTGGCAAGATTGCAATTGTACGTAGCATTCTAAGTGCCGAAAAAAATAGCAAGTTATACGTTAACCTGAACAATATTTATAACAAACCCAATTATGAACAGTTGGAATCAACATGGTTTAATACGTTTTGGCAACTTATGACTGAGAACTGCCAAGAAAATGAACTAGAAAGCCGGTTTTCTTCTGTGTCACTTATTGTATTTAATTATGATAGATGTATCGAGCATTTTTTATATTACTCATTAAAAAATGTGTATAGATTAAACGATGAGAAAGCCGCGAAAATTGTTAACTCTATACCAATCTATCATCCATATGGTGTAGTTGGAAATTTACCGTGGCAAAACAAACAAGATTCCATTAATTTCGGAGGCGTACCTGATCACCATCTTTTAGTTAGACTTGCAAGCAAGATAAAAACTTTTACTGAGGGCACTGACCCTGATTCAAGTGAAGTATCTGAAATTCGCAATAGTATACTTACTGCAGAAATTGTATTATTTCTTGGTTTTGCCTTTCATAAATTAAATATGAAATTAATTACACCTGACCACTCAGTTGGTAAGGGTGCAAAACACACATCTTACTTTGCAACCGCAACAGGCGTTTCTGATAGTGATATCAATGAAATAAAAAATGAAATAAAATCATTGTCAAAATCTGGAAAATTTGACATTAGTTTAAGAAACGATAAAAAATGCTATGATATTTTTCATGAATACAAGAGAAGCTTACTCTTGTACTACTAATTGGACACCCATGTTAAGAGAACACTAATAGGACACCCATGTTAAGAAGCCACCAAAATTACTAATTGGACACCCACTCTACTAATAGGACACCTAATTAATTGGGGTCAGAGCACAATTGTTGCTAATATTAGAATTAATTGTGCCCTGTCCCCGATTAATTCACAATTAAGTTAAGATTTTAAGTTAACCATACTAAATCCACAAAAAAGGAATTATATATGAACAAGTTTTTTTTACCAACAATCGCTCTATTAATATTATCTAATAATACATTTGCTTGCGAATGGTCTGTTTCTGTTAATCAACAGGATAATGAGTTATTGAATATTAATTTAGGAAAAACCGTTCCGAAAGTAACGAACTTCGAAATTAAAAATGTCGCAGATTGTCAAGTCCGAAATGACGGAGTTATTGCTACCGTTTGTACTTTTAAAAACACAAATCATTCTGTTGTAGTATCACCATTAGAGGATAAGATGGTAGGACAAGTTTCAATGTTGGGAATATATAATGGAAAGCCTGAAGATGATTCTAAAAAATACATCGTACTAACCATGTGCCCAAATCTTAAATGACATTAATCATAAATCAATTGGGGTCAGAATGGAATACTACTAATTGGACACCCATGTTAATAATATTACTAATAGGACACCCATGTTAAGTAGTTAGTTAAAACAATAACTTACATAAATTCCAGCTTTTTATTACAGTGGGTGTCCTATTAACTTTTAGGTGTGCTATAAGTAATTTCTTATTGTCGGTGTCCTGATAAATAACTTTTTTATATCTAACAATAGTAATAGGACACCCACAACTAATAGGACACCCACCTTAATAAAACAATAGTAATAGGACACCCACCGTAAAAAACCATCAAACTTGGACTGGGTGTCCAATTAAGTTAAGTTATATTATAATTTTCATAAAGAGCATCTTGGAATGACAAAAACTAATAGGACACCCACCTTAATAAAATAAAAAAACCTAAATACTTAAGCTCTAATCATGTTATCTAATTGTTTACACAATGAAATATCTTAGATAATTGAAGTTTGAATAGTTTATTAGGAATTTATCGCA
>Ga0316206_1002545_pt1 | contig 11986 bp, 7 predicted proteins | sample 6monthpyrite_MG_FD_204942 | JGI IMG/M metagenome (GOLD analysis project Ga0316206, IMG submission 204942) | Microbial mat bacterial communities from mineral coupon in-situ incubated in ocean water Damariscotta River, Maine, United States -... | ecosystem: Environmental > Aquatic > Marine >...
AGTCAGTGAACGTCGACCAATAATAAAATAAGCATTACCTGACAAGCCCCACTCTGGACGCACTTGTGACCAGTCCATCGCGTTGCGTTCTATTTCTCGATAGGCCGCTGCGGGTTCGCGAGGAGTGGCTTGGATTTGTAAACTGGGTAAACGTTCTTGAGCACATAAACGTGACGCTGATAATAAGCCATTGCGTAATCTATCCATATAGACAATGTTAGATGATGGCATGCGATCCAGATCGAATAATTCTAACTCATCTGTTGTTGTATTGTGTAAGCCAGGAATAAACCAGGCATCTGCGGGAATGTCGATGCCTTGTTTGCGTAATCGATAACGTACTTCTGCTTTATTCGCCATCTGTGCCAATGCACGGGCATTGACTAAACCATGGTTACCACCACAAGCACCGCAATCGAGTGCAGATTCATACGGGTTATTATCTGAAGTACTGCCATGACCAAACAACAGAATAAAACGTGAAAACTCTTTTGTCATGCCAATCGAGCGTAATGCCTGACTAACAAAGTTAACCTGCTCATCAAGACTGAAACCAATGCGGGCAAGTTGTTCAAGTTGTAAACGGGCAAAGGCAGGATTAATGCGGTAAACCTCATGTAAACGATCGATAAAGTTTTCCGCTTGTTCATAATTTAAGTTCAAGCTTTGTCTGAACTCAGAAACATCATCTTGTTTACCGAGTGCGGCCTCGCGTAATTCGCGAACCATGGTATCGCTGACTTGTTCTGTTTCTAAGTTGAACTCTAAATGTACTGCCTGAACAATAACAGCACGCTGCACTGCTCGCACAATTGAATCGGCTTGCTCACGATCAAGTTTATCGAGCAACATATGTGTCGCAGGTTTTTTCTTGTGAAACTGTTTGCGCCAATGATGATACGTTTGCGGAATCAGTGTTTTGCCAAACATATCAAAGCCAAACAATAAGCCTATCGCTTCAACGGTAACAAATGGGCCGAAGATCGATTCTTTAAGTTCATATACCGCTTTTTTAATTGCAGTTGCGGCAGTGATATCTTCTTGCGGTGAGACCGTCATTTCAAGAACGAGGTTCTTGGGTGTTAAGAGCACAGGACAAAGATGGGTTTGACTGCCTTTACCCAGCTCCATAAAACTCACTGGAATACCAAAGAAACCAGCTATGCCGAAAGTTTGATAATCACCAACACTCTCAAGGTGTCGGCGTATTCGTTCTGAGCGCGTATCAATACAAAACAACGCCTGCACAAATGGACGTTTTTCTCTAACAGGTTCAGGCGCCAGGCTAACGCCTTCCAATAGTAGTGACATGGCATGCGCTTCCATTGCACGTAACCAGGTATATCCTTCTTGTTTTTCAAAATCACGGAAAATCGTGATCAGTTGCGCAAGCTCATCCTCAGATAGATTTTTTAAAGTATCAATATTACAATCGGCTTCGACAGCGAGTTGACGTAAACGCATGGCTTGTTGGCTCGCTTCATGAGCACGTTTATGTGAAACGTATTCATCAAACAGTTTATCAATACGTTTCTGATTTCCTATCGCAAGGACTTGTTCTACACGCTGGGCAAAGACTGGTAAAACACCGCCACTGTTTAATTCATAGCGCAGAAAAGTTTGCTTGGTATGGTTTTCAATAAGATCGTTTATCTCACCAGCGGTGGTCGCAACATCTTTTCGTGCTCGTTCATTTAATAAGGCCAATGCAAAGGTCAGTCGAACCGCGACTAAATCAACCAGGTCAGCAGGGTAACGTTCGCTCCAGAAATAATGCCGAGCACTAGCTCGCCAGCGAATAAAGCCAGCCCAACCATGCAGGCGAGTAAGTTCACGGGTGAAGTAAGCCACCCAACCCTCCTCTGGTATTTGCAGGGCTTCCATGACCTGATTAATGATGCCTTCAGGGCTATTATTCGCTTCGAGAATACGATTAACATCCAGCCCACGTAAAAAAAGTTTTGCGTTTTGGCGGGCAACTTCACGCCATGCGCAGAAGAAACCGCGTCTACGTTCTGGCATACCCCAAACGGACTGCCCTTCATCAAAAAAATCGAGGCAGCTTTTTATCACCAACTCGTCGAGCTCGGCACTAATTTCAGTACCATAAAGATCATCAACAGCTTCGTATACCGGGCGATCACCTTGTAATTTTTCGCGTAACTCTACTATCAGTTTATCCATATCAACAGCTGTTCCTGTCGTAGGGACTTCACCGTTTAAAGCCGATCTAATATCAGAAATTCTGGCGAGTTTGTAATCTTGTATAACGGGCTGAGTTGTTTTAGTGAGCAACTTCATCAGGCAACGTTCGACATCGATGTTGTTAACTTTATTTCGAGTTGATAAGAACTGATTAACATCATTAAGTAGCTGCGTCTGATCAACTTTACCTTGAGTAAGATAATCTTGATAAGTTGTACGTGGTAAATAACCTCTACCATGAAACAGTCGCTCACCTTCTTTAACAGCTTTGTCAAAGGGTAAATGTTCAAGGGCATGTAATGGATTGTGATGAATAAACGATCGCATTGGCCAGAAGTAAGGAATAGGCTCACCCGCTACATAAACCATTGATCGAATTTTTAGCTTCTTACCAAGAGGAAGACTCATAACAAACCTCCTGAAAGATAAAGGCCACCCAGCATGAGTGCGATTAAGACAAGAACATAACTCCAGCAAGTAAAGAGGTTAAGGTCAGCTGCTTCACCTTTACTAGCTGGACCAACAATCAACCCTTGCAGTAAACGCACCCCAGCCCAACTCCACAACAACCATATTGCAAGTAAGACGAAAGTAGCAACAGGCATTGTTATACTCGTATCCAGAATGAATTTTATCATGATAAAAAAGCCAGGGAATAAAGGAGTCGCAATAGCAGCGAGTATAACCACGACAAGCACACCAGCAAAACGCGGAATGGATTGAGCGAGCCCACCATATAAATCGGTATATGCTGCACCAAATCTTTTTTCCAGACCGGCACTTAATAATGCCAACAATACCAGAGGAGTAGTGACACCGAATGCATATAGATGATGCATCTCTTGATTCATATCAGTTGTTGTTAACCACAACATCGCCCACATAGAGGTTGCCAAAAAACTATTCCATTGCCCGACGCCACGAAGTGCCAGCATTCTTAAGGCATATAGTAGTGATGTCGCCAATGCCCAAGTAATTAGCCATGCTGGAACGGTGGTCTCAGTTGAGTGAATAATCGCAAGGCCAATGTGCGGCCAACCTATTAATAAAACACAGCGAAGTACGACATGCTGTGCACGATTAAACAAGGCATTAAACACCATGCTTAATGGAAATAAGGGAAGAAATAAACCGGCTAGTAAAAGAAAAATATCTGGCATCTTAATTCCACCTCAACCAGACATTCAGTTTATTAGCTGTTGAAAGGATATTCCGTGTTAGCAGTGAATAAAGATCAGTTAAGTAAAGTTCACGCGAAATTAAGGCATAGAACATGGTCCATAAGCGCCCTGTATACCTTGGGCGTTTACCATTTCGATTGCGTTCAGTGTAATAGGCGACTAGCCAGCCAATAACAATAGTCAACGTGATAAATGCGACTAGAATATCAAAACGTATTTTTTCAATACTGGCCGCTACAAATAATTTTTCACGGAATGCAGCATCAGGATAAAGAAAGACATCAAAGGCATGACTAATAAAGGTATAACCGATAATGACGATGGTAAACGATAAGATACTGATCATAACCAGACGCCATAGATTTTGAGCATGTGTACGATAAGTCGCAAAGATTAATTGTGCGCCGGTTATCCAACCAAAGAACAACAAGACAATAGCACCTTGTTTTTGGAAGTAATCTTCTGAGACAAACCAGTGTGAAACTATCAGGATAGCAAGCGGTACTGCCAGTGTAATTGCTGCCATCAATACCCAGGGTTTGCGTGTTATGACCGGACGTCTTTCCACAACAAAAGTATACAGCTCATCTTTAGGTACACCGTCATCTTTGCGTGCTGAATTAATCACACTACCCGCACTCAAGAACAACGTACCTTTAAACACACCATGTGCAATAAGATGGTAAATAGCCAGCGAGAAAGCACCAATGCCACATTCCATAATCATGAAGCCCATCTGCCCCATAGTGGAATAGCCCAGCGATTTTTTAATGTCATTTTGTACAAGCATCAACACTGAACCGATGACGGCCGAGACAAAGCCAACGATAAATACCCATTGCAATACATCACTGGTGTTAGCAAAGATGGGTGCGAAACGATTAATTAAAAAACCACCCGCATTAACGATACCGGCATGCATCAGCGCCGAGACAGGTGTTGGACCATCCATCGTATAAGGTAGCCATGTGTGCAATAGAAATTGTGCTGAGCGGGCAAAGGCAGCGAGTGCTATCAGCATTCCGACCACCTCAGGCAAAGGTAATCCAAAGACACTATGAGCGGTTGGGGCCTGGCTAAGTTGTTCAAAAATAATCGGCAGTGACCATGTTCCGTATGCCTGAAATAGTAATACTGCTGCAAGCACGAGAGGCAAGTCACCAATTCGATAAGTAATCAATGTCCAAAAAGCGTAACGATATGCAGAAGGGTTGCGCGTATCCTGACCAAGTAAAAAGTAAAGAAGTACACCAACAAAATGCCACGCAATAATCAGCGTTATCAAATCACCAGCTGCCACCATGAGTAGCAATGATGCCGTCATTAAATCTAGTAATACGAAAAAGCGGGCATAACCGGACTCTTCTGCCATGTAACGCAGTGAATAGATATGAACGATTAAGCTGATTAGGCTAATGACCAAGGCCATCAAAATACTTAGCGAATCAAAATAGAGAATGGTCCAAGGGCTAATGGAAATAGACTGCTCGACCAAATCCCCAGATAGTGATGCCCACAACAACACCCCAGAAAGTAAGGCGCTTAGCAAGGTAGCAGCAACACTAATACGGGCGACGCACCGACCAAGCTGCCCCGCCAAAAGGTGCATCAACAGAGCCGATAACAATGGCAAGAATATAACAATTAAAATAAGCTTGGACATCATAGTAAAAGGTTTTCCTAGATGCTGAAACTAGCTAACTCGTTCAATAGCATCTGTTTTATTATCTGTATAATTATCAAGAAATACATACCGACTTAGACATCTGTCGCGCGTTTCTAGTGCGTTTCAGTAAGCGAAAATGAACGGTTTGGATTACCTTGTTATTAGTTTTATTATTATAATTTTGATCATTATATTTTTTGATTAAACTTATACATTCTTTTGCTTCTGAATGTAAGTATAGTCAGACACTTAAATAGCCTCTTATCTATAAATATTTATAGTCTTATACATCTATAATAACCAATGAATGAGAGCTTATAGATATATAAATAACATTGCTAACCAGAAATGACTATAACGATTAAATCCCCAGATAGAGAGCTAACAAGCGTGATTACCTCGATTGTTAGGAGCCATATATTTTATAGTTTTTGTACTTAATCATTTGATTCTCTTTTCATTACCCCACCAACATAGAGGTTAAACATTTCTGCGACAGTAGGATCATGTTTACTATATATATTGAAAGACTAGTAGAATTTTCTTCTAAGCTGTAACGGCATTCCTGTTAAATAAATGAGTACCAGGAGTTTCAAATATGGCTTTAGATCAATTCAAGGCATTTTAAAAAAAATGCAATCTGTACCTGCACTTAAAAAAAAAGGTGCTGCTTTTAGCAACTGCAGATGATGTTGCGCGAATAGCACTAACACTTGGTTTTGACTTTTCAGGTGATGAATTATTGAGAATATCAGGTAAGCAAGTTGGTAAGGTTACTGTTATAAAAAACGATATTCCTGAAGAGTATTATTAAATGCTTTTTTGAATAGCTGATTATACAAGAACAGAAATAAAAACTTAGTTTAGTTGACCACAATACAAAATCTTCCTCTTCAGAAAAGTCTGTATAGCCAGCTGATATTTTCAGGCTTAGCGAACAAAGCTAAGAAACAAATAGACTGCCAGGATCACTGCAACCCAGGCAACCATACTACCAACAGGATAAGTACGTGAAAGCAAGCCACTGACACCCTTGTTTTTTCGAGCAATAAAACTCAGACCCAAATCAAATCTCACGAGAAATGCCTGACGTAAAGCCTGGTCCGCTTGCCATATAACTGAGAACGTTTTTTGCAATACAGCTGGTAACAGACGACGATAGGTCCAGTCAAAATCCAGGTTCGTAGAGCGTAATTCCGGCGGGTACATACCTTTGAGGTTGAGCCAGACAAATGCCAGTGCTGAGAAGAACAACAACTGAGTCTGTGCCAATACATGGGTTGCATCATAAGGATTGTAACCCGTATCGTAGGGCAGCAAAGAATACAATGCTGCCGGATAAACACCAATCGCAATACAAAGAACCGCGGCAATCAACATCGCCAGCAGCATATTGTTCGGTGGATCACTGGCACGAATTCCTGAGTCATGCGCGAAGAATGCAAAGTAAGGAATCTTAATTCCCGCATGATGGAAAACACCTGCTGATGCAAATAACAGCATTAACCATATCCAGTCAAAGCCTTCTTCTAAAGCTGCAGACATCACCATGGATTTGCTGACGAAACCACTAAACAATGGGAAAGCCGAAATAGAAGCCGCGCCGACAATACACAACACCGTTGTCTTTGGCATGGTTTTGTAGAGCCCGCCTAAATCAGAGCCGTTAATACGGCCGGTCATGTGTAACACGGCACCCATTGTCATAAACAATAAGCCTTTAAAGATCACGTCATTAAACGCATGTGAAACCGCGCCGTTAATAGCGAGTGCTGTACCAATGCCGACACCAACAACCATGAACCCTACCTGATTAATTAAGCTATAAGCCAGAACTCTTCGTAAATCATTTTCTATGACTGCAAAAAAGATTGGGAAACAAGTCATCGCCGCGCCAATATAAACCAGCAATTCTGTGCCGGGGTATCCACGAGCCAATGCATAAACGGCCACTTTGGTGGTAAACGCACTGAGGAAAACCGTGCCTGTGACGGTGGCTTCCGGGTACGCATCAGTGAGCCAGTTATGGGCAAAGGGAAATGCGCACTTAATACCAAAGGCAATAAAGATCAGCCATCCGGCAATGCCATCTAAGCCAATATAGCCGAACTCTAAAGAGCCTTTTTCAGCCGCATAAAACAGTGCGCCGGCTAGCAGAATGACACCGGATAAAACCTGAATAATAAGATAGCGTATGCCGGCAATATAAGATCGCTGGGTTCTTCGCGCCCAGATAAGAAATACCGAGGTAAATGCAAGTAACTCCCAGAATACAAATAAGCTCAATAAGTCACCAGCAAAAACAGCTCCAAGACCACTGCCTGCATACATCATAGCGGCCACTTGTTGCATGGTGTCGCGGACATGTAAGGAGTAGACAATGGCAATGAAGGCAGCGATGTGAAAAACATAACCGAACATCAAACTTAACTTGTCTGCACGATAAGGGGTGAGCTGGTAATCGAGAAAAGTAAACTGTAAATGAATGCCCTCAGGCACCATCCAAAGATGAAGTCCACTGACGATGGGCACGGCTATCATGATCACGTTGCGCAAAGTACCACGGGTAAAAGCAGCAATCAGTGCGCCGATAAAGAAGGGCAGAAACGGGGGTATCTCAAGCATCCACATCTTTACCACCTATTTCATTATTCTGTTTTTCATCAAGCTCTGTTTTACCTTCATTGTCATAGTAATCTTCACCGCGCATGAGGAAAGTACGCATCCATGTTGCGACCAGTACCAAAACGACACAGCCTACAAAACCATACAGTGGATAAAATGCCCAAAGGTTTTCCCAGCTGTGTACAACATGACGATGGATCACAAAGTCCAGTACAACAAGAATTGCACAAATGGCGTAAAACACATGCATCATGCGCTTTATATTGTTGGGATTATCAAAAAAATATTTTTTTTCATTGTCCATGCGTTTATCCCGGTATGACCAAAATAGCTTTCGCTAATTCATATAAGGGTTGTGGATATACAAATAGAGTCACACAACCCACAGTGGTGATGCACAAGGCAATTAATGATGGCAGCGGTGCTTCTTTAATACCGTTTCCAGCAAAAGACGTATCTTTACCCGGGAAAAAAGCACGTAAAGGTATCGGCAATAGATAGGCAATATTCAGTAAAGAGCTGATCATGAGTATGACCATAATGGTCCATTGCTCAGTTTCCATGCTACCCATTAATAGAAACCACTTACTCCAGGTTCCGCCAGTGGGAGGCACACCGATGATACTGAGGCTGGCAATAAAAAAAGCAACCATAGTGATCGGCATCTGCAGACCAATACCACGCATTTCACTGATTTTAGATTTATGTGCCGCAACTAAAATTGCACCGGCACAGAAAAATAGCGTGATTTTACCAAAGGCATGCATACCAATATGCATTGAGCTACCAACAACACCCGATGAAGTGGCCAGCAAAGCACCGATAGTGACATACCCCAGCTGACTCACAGTCGAGTATGCCAGTCTTGCCTTTAAATTATCCTGTCGCATTGCAACCAGTGAGGCCAGCAATACGGAAGCACCGGCCAGATAAAGCATAAATTGTGTGGTTGGTAATACGGCAAGCAAATCAATACCAAAGATCAGCGTACAGACTTTTAATATAGTGAATACGCCGGCTTTAACCACGGCTACCGCATGCAGCAGTGCACTCACTGGAGTCGGTGCAACCATGGCGGCTGGTAACCAGCGATGAAAAGGCATAATAGCCGCTTTACCAATGCCAAAAATAAACAGAACAAGTAGTACACCAGCAACGGTTGTATTAACATCAGCGTTAAATACACCACCCTGCTTAAAGTCCAGTGTGCCTGCCACAAACCAGGTGCCAATAATCGCTAATAAGAAAAAGACAATTGAAGTGCTAAGCAAAATACCAAGATAGATACGCCCACCTTGTTTAGCTTCTTTGGTTCCCGCATGCGTAACCAATGGATAGGTTGATAAAGTCAGTACTTCATAAAAGATAAACAGCGTAAACAGGTTCGCGGCAAAGGCAATGCCCATCACACAACCAATGGCGATAGCAAAACAAGCATAGAATCTGGTTTGATTCTGTTCCTCATGACTACGCATATAACCGATAGCGTAAACTGTTGTAATCAGCCAAAGGAAACTGGCAATTAAAGCGAAAATCATTCCCAGTGGTTCTATATTAAAGCTCAACTGTAAACCCGGTAAAACCTCCCACCATTGTACGCTGATGCTTTCACCTTGCTTAATTCCCTGATAAAGCATAATCACAAAATAGAGCACCACTAAACTAGTAGCTATTGTCACGCCCTCGCGCAGGTCAGGTTTGCGCCCTGCCGCCACAATACCCACGACTGCAATCATAGGTAGAATGATACTTAGCTGTAGCATGGTCTCCAGAGAAATATTCACGGACTCACCCCAAACAAACTCTGAGATGCTGCCTGGGCGACCTGAACGCTAAGACGAGTATCTATACCAAAATAGATGTTGGCTATAACCAGTGTCCAGATGGGAATCAGGAATGACAACGGCGCTTCATTAATGCCTTCTCTACCAGCTAAGGGCGGCTTGAAATAAGCCGCTTCGACAATACGCCACACATAAACAATGGCCAATAGCGAACCTAACAAAATAAGAACCGTCACAGGCCACCAGCCATTTTCAAGGGTCGCTAAAACCAGATACCACTTACTAACAAAACCTACAGTCAATGGCACACCGATTAAACTTAAACCGCCTACTACAATCGCCGCCATGGTAAAAGGCATTTGACGACCTAAGCCATGAAACTGGCTCAATTGAACACTGCCAATACGGTAAACCACTGCCGCCAATGCTAAAAACAGCGCACTTTTCATCAAGGCATGATTAAACAAATGCAATAAGGTCGCCATTAAACCGGTGACACTACTCACACTGAAACCTACGATCATATAGCCAATCTGTGCGATGCTTGAGTAGGCAAGCAGATGCTTGACGTTTGTTTGGTAGATAGCGGCAAATGAAGCCACAAATATTCCCAACAGACCCAGTACCACGAACAGCATCTGCAACGGCAGTGTAGTAAAAGAAAAACTAAGACCAAATATTGAGAAGGTGAAACGAATAAGTAAATAGACAGCTACTTTTGTCGCTGTCGCTGCAAAAAAAGCAGTGACTATGGAAGGAGCATAGGCATAGGCATTGGGCAACCAGAGATGAAGTGGAAACAGAGCCAGTTTTAAACAGACACCTACGATTACAAAAGCAAAAGCGGTAAACACAGTCCGTGTATTTTCCACCTCTGGTAGTCGTTGAGAGAGATCGTACATATTCAGTGTGCCAGTCATCTGGTACATCAGACCTATACCGATCAAAATAAAAGTGGCACCAATGGTGCCCATAATCAAATATTGATAAGAGGCCCAAAGCGCACGTCTATCTTTACCTAATGCAATCAAAGCGTAGGCTGACAGAGACGATATCTCGAGGAAAACAAATACATTAAAAGCATCACCAGTGGCGACTATGCCGAGCATTCCAGCCAGAGATAGCAGATACAATATGTAAAAAAGTGTGTGCCGATCTGCCGGGATTTCCTTTTGTATGCTGGTATGAGCGGCAAATAAAACAACCGTACTGATCGCTGAAATAATCAGTAACAGGAAAGCATTGAGCTGATCGATGCGATACTCAATACCCCAGGGTGCATCCCAGCCACCCAGTTCGTAAATAATCGTGCCCGATACCATCACCTGCTGCAATAACAGACTGCTGATTAGAAAAGCTAAACCACTCGCTAAAAGAGCAAACAGCCAGACCAGGCGTGATCGTGTTAAAAACAGGCATAAAGGTGCTGCCATCAGCGGCACAATAACCTGCAAAATCGGCAAATGAGCTAACAATCCAGATTATCCTTTTCTTGTATTTCTTCTTCTTCGATACTGCCATAGGCTTCTTTAATCCGCACAGTCAGCGCAAGTCCCAAAGCGGTGGTGGCAATGCCGACGACAATGGCGGTAAGAATTAAAACATGCGGCAAGGGGTTCGAATATTGCTTTATCCCTTCGGCCAAAATGGGAGCAGTACCACCATCGACCTTGGCCATGCTGATATAAAAGATAAAAACAGAGGTCTGAAAAATAGTCAGTCCCACAATTTTTTTAATCAGGTTGCCATGGGCGATAACAATGTAAAACCCGACCATCATCAGCACCACCACAATCCAGTAATTATAGAGTCCCAATATCATGATTCATTATTCTCTTTATTCTGCTGATCGTCTTTGCGACCTGCAAAGTTGAAAAAAATGATCACCATCACCGATGCTACCGTGATGCCTACTCCCAGCTCGATTAACAGTATGCCCAGGTGCTGTCCTGCAACCGGGTCAGCAGATAAAGCACTGTAATCAAGAAAGTGCTTGCCTTCCAGCAGAGAAATTACACCTACGCTGCCGTAAACTAGTACACCGATAGCAGCAAACAACTGAATAAGGGACTGATTAATTACCCGACGAGCAGTGCTCATACCGAACAACATGGTATACAGAATAATGGCAGCGGCAAAAATCACTCCTGCCTGAAAACCACCGCCAGGCCCATAATCTCCGTGAAACTGAACATAAAGTGCAAATAACAATATAAAAGGAATCAGCATTTTGGCTACAATACGCAGAATCAAATGCTCTTCATGCATTGATTTATTGAGTGAATCGATTTCTTCAATATCTCCAGCAACGCCCTTGGGATGGCGTACCACAGATAAAAGTGCCAATACCCCCATGCCAGCAGTAAAGATGACCACTACCTCACCAAAAGTGTCGAATCCTCTATAACTTGCGAGTACAGAGGTTACGATATTGGGTACACCCACTTCCTGCATGGAGTCATTAATGTATCGTGGTGCAACATGTTGATGAACAGGGGCTTCTGCAGAGCCAAAATATGGCATAT
>Ga0316206_1002546_pt1 | contig 11984 bp, 7 predicted proteins | sample 6monthpyrite_MG_FD_204942 | JGI IMG/M metagenome (GOLD analysis project Ga0316206, IMG submission 204942) | Microbial mat bacterial communities from mineral coupon in-situ incubated in ocean water Damariscotta River, Maine, United States -... | ecosystem: Environmental > Aquatic > Marine >...
CAACAATATTGGTGAAATCGTATACAACAATACAATGCATCAAAGCACGCAAGCAAAAGGATCGTTGATTATGGGCTATAAATCGGATTTTTTGGATGGTATTGCGCTTCCAATGCCTTCTTTTTCTCCCCTGCTTGAAGAAACCGTATTAAAACAATCTGCATTACATGAAAGTATTTATGCCCATTATGTAAATTATACGGTGATAACCAGTAAAGAAAGACGAAGCCCCATACTATCAGCACTCAATATTGATCAAAATAAATTACAAACCACACGCCGCAATGACTACTGGCAAATAGATCCTCGTATCGGTGCCAAATATCAACTTAATAATGACTATTATCGCGATAATCCATGGGATAGAGGCCATTTAGCGCGACGCGCTTCTGCCGCCTGGGGTAATTCACTTCGTGAAGCACAGTACGCGTCTGACGAAACATTCTATTTTTCAAACGCCAGCCTTCAACATAAAAATTTTAATCAAGATGAATGGCTTGCAATCGAAGATTGGGTAATGAGATTAGCGCTAGACAAAGATGGCAGAATTTCAACATTTTCGGGGCCGGTTTACGGCGATTACTCCCGTATAATTTCCCCTCGAAATCGTACAATTGCTGAGATACCATCAGCATTTTTCAAAATAATCTGCTTTATTAACAAAATGACAAACAATCTAGATGTTCGTGCATTTTTGATGTTTCAAGACATTGAAGCACTTGCAGATAAAAATGGGCGTAACAAAATAACGAATTTTCAAATTTATCAAAGTACCGTATCTGAGATTGAAGAAGTCACGGGACTCGAATTCGATAATGCAATCTATGAAAATAACCCCTTGCTCTATCACGAAAACCCAGTGGCTAAGAAAGATCTGAATATATCCTCTTTCCCGGAAAGAATAGAAGTGGATTCACCCGTCGATATTAAAGACAAAGGCACACCTCGCGTATTTGTGGCTGATCAAGAAATCGATGTTTTCATTATTGCATCCCTCATCAACCCAATCGGTCAGGATAGACATAACGAATGGGTTTCCATCCTAAACCTAAGCAGCGAAGATATTGACTTAGCCGGTTGGACGTTATGGGACAATAAACGTAAAAAACTCAAACTTGAATCCGTACTTGATAAAAAGGCATTGATCCTTTCGCCAGGGCAGTCAATTGTCGTTAAACCCATCACACCACTACAACTTTCAAATAGTGGTGGAACCATCACACTTTTTAATGAAAAAAACCAACGTGTTGATCGCGTTAAGCACACATTAAAAGATGGGAAAAACCAAGGTAAACCCGCTGTTTTTGTTAGTCGAAAAGAAAAGCCTGGAGAAACTGCAAACTCAACCAGCTATGGGACAGAAACTTATGATGAGCCGATTGTCTAAGCAGTAGCTTTAAATTCATCAAACTTTTAAGCCCTATTGATGTTCATTTTTCACTCTAATAACAATTCATTTAATTTTGTTATTGATTTCCAATTTCGAGTAGTGCCATCAACGTTTAATTTTTTCTCAATAAAATTATTTGAGAGTTTCGTTTTTCCATATCCATTTGGACAATACAAATAAACTTCTTTTCCCCTAATGATCATCTGTTCAGGAGGTTTCGCAAACTTCAACAAGGCGTCTGTATTGGCCTGTGAAGGTTTGCCCGATAAAAAAGTGACTAAAACCTTCGTTTCCATTTCATCCTTAGCAATCTCAGAAAATGGTAAGTTATGCATAATTTTTTGAAGTTCACGCTGTTTTCGAATGATTATAGGTATATCAAAGTTATACTTAGTTTTTATGGATTCACAAATAAGTGTCATCAGCTTAGATTGATCTTTTTCTGGCGTCTCAAAAATTACATTGCCGCTTTGTATATAAGTAACGACGTGACTAAATCCAAGATTCAAATAGAGTAATACCAAGTCCTTCATAATTATCTTTTTTTGACCACTAACATTAATTCCTCTCAATATCGATATATATTTCATAGGGGCTCTCATTTAAATTAACAACAATTTTTTCTGTATACAAGTAAATAAAAATCTGATATTCAAAAACCATCCATACAAGCAATAAGCAAAAGAATTAATCTGTAGACTCATTGCGCTTTATTGAGCTTAACCTGCGAATATATTTTTGTACCCGCGTATAGCGTTAATGGTCTATTTGATTTCTTAAAGCTCTTTGCCCTACTTAGATGCATTATTAAAAATAGATACCATTTAAAAGCCTCATTTAAGTGCATTTCAATTTTTGATCTTATCAGCTTTTAACTGCGATCCATAATTTACTAATATATTTCAAAGAGATACACAGTCTAACAATATTTGGCAAGTCATATGCAGTTATCCAGAAATCTATCCTCAACAGACGGATAGAAATTGTCGAATAATTTTAATAAATGAGTAAATAGATCAAAGGAAAATGTTATGTCGTATTTAGAGCCATCTGAATTTGTTACAAAAATGGTAGACGCGGGTGAATCCAAAGTTTTCATGTCAACAAAAGACACGGTTATTCGTGCCTATATGGCCGGAGCTGTACTTGCACTCGCCGCTGTGTTTGCAATTACGGTTGCAGTTAAAACAGGATCGCCACTTGTCGGTGCTGTACTTTTTCCTGTTGGCTTTATCATGCTCTACTTAATGAAGTTCGATTTACTCACGGGCGTTTTTACACTTGTTCCATTGGCGTTATTAGATAAACGACCAGGCGTCACTGTTAAGGGTGTCCTTCGTAACTGGGGATGGGTTTTTCTTGGCAATCTAGGGGGTGCGTTAACCGTTGCAGTTATTATGTCGTTTGTATTTACCTACGGGTACAATACCGATGGTGGCGCAATAGCCCAAAAAGTGGTTACCATCGGTGAATCAAGAACGTTAGGCTACCAGGAACATGGCGTTGAAGGTTGGTTAACTATTTTCTTACGCGGCATGCTGTGTAACTGGATGGTTTCCATGGGCGTTGTTGGCGCAATGATATCAACTTCAGCTACAGGCAAGATAATGGCGATGTGGATGCCGATTATGTTGTTTTTCTTTATGGGTTTTGAACACTCAATTGTAAACATGTTTCTATTTCCATTTTCTATGATCATGGGTGGCGACTTTACGGTAATGGAATATCTAATTTGGAATGAGATACCCACAGCTTTAGGCAATCTTGTCGGTGGTTTGGTTTTTGTTGCCTTACCTTTGTATTATACTCATGTGAAGACAAGTCCTAACCGGTCATTAGAGAAATAATATCCTATAAGGAATCACGTTTTCTGCCCTATCTTTGTTACAGCGCTTTATAGCAGTATTTTCTAAAAGAGCGCTGTAAAAGAGCTTGCTATACGAGCTTTGTAAAAAAGCTAGGGTGGAAAATAATTAACATGTCAAAAACACTACAAATATCATTGGGCCAGGCTTCAGATAAAGGCCGCAAAAACATCAACCAGGACTTCTACGGCGCGACTATACCCAAAGACCCTTTACTCACATCAAAAGGTATAGCAATAAGCCTTGCAGATGGAATAAGCAGTAGTGATATTAGTCAACATGCCAGTGAATCCGCAGTTAAAGGGTTCCTGGAAGATTACTACTCCACCTCTGAATCATGGACAGTAAAAACTGCTGTTCAACGCGTTTTAAAAGCAACTAACGCCTGGTTATACTCCCAAACGCGAAACAGTCAGTATCGTTACTCACCTGATAAAGGTTACGTTTGTACGTTTTCCACGTTAATTCTTAAATCAAATACCGCACATATTTTTCATGTTGGAGATACGCGCGTATATCGCTTTAGTAATAATCACCTGGAGCAATTAACCGAAGATCACCGCCTGTGGGTAAGCAAAGAAAAAAGTTATCTAAGACGCGCTCTGGGAATGAAAGATCAACTCGAACTGGATTATCAATCTCTCAGCTTAGAGGTTGGGGACAGTTTCATTCTGGCGACAGATGGGATTTACGAATTTGTTGATGAAAAATTCGTCAAAGAGACAATCAATGCAAACAACAACGATTTAAATAAGGCCGCTATATTAATTTTGGATAAAGCCTATGAACAAGGTAGTGATGATAACCTTTCAATTCAGATCGTTCAGATAGACCAACTACCCGAACAAGAAGTTAGTGAGATATATAAAGATTTAGCGACACTGCCCTTTCCACCTGAGTTAAAACCGCGAATGCAATTTGACGGCTATGAAATAATCCGAAATATTCATATGAACCATCGGAGTCACATATATATAGCGGTCGATAACGAAACAAAAAAACAAGTTATTATAAAAATACCCTCGGTGGATTTACGAAACGATGAAAAATACCTTGAACGATTTTTATTGGAAGAATGGATCGCGCGTCGAATTGATAACGCACATGTTTTAAAACCCTGCTTACAAACCAGAAAACGTCACTATTTATACATCGTCACTGAATTTATCAAGGGGCAGACATTAAAGCAATGGATGATTGACAACCCCGCGCCCGATGTCGAAACCGTTCGAAATATTATAGAACAAGTAGCTACTGGATTACGCGCTTTTCACCGCCAGGAGATGTTGCATCAAGATTTGAGACCGGACAATATCATGATTGACGATACCGGCACGGTAAAAATTATCGATTTTGGTTCTACTCGTGTAGCCGGGCTTGCAGAAACTCGCTCTCACCTAAATACGAATGAAATTCTAGGTACCGTTCAATACAGTGCCCCGGAATATTTTATGGGAGAAACGGGTACACCACGCTCAGATATGTTTTCATTGGGCACGATAGCTTATCAAATGCTTTCAGGGCGACTACCGTATGGAACAAATATAGCAAAAGCAACAACACGCGCCGCGCAACGAAAGTTAAGCTATCAGTCGGTATTAGATGATGAACGCACTATACCAGCCTGGGTTGATGAAGTTATTCGTAAGGCTGTTCATCCGGACCCCTTTCAACGATATGAAGAAATATCAGAATTTATTTTTAACCTTCGTCAACCAGATAAGGCATTTATCAACAAGATCCGACCACCGTTAATGGAAAGGAACCCGGTACTATTTTGGAAGATAGTATCGATCATATTACTGCTAATTATTATTTTTTTGATTAGCAACAATCCTCAACTGACATAATTTAAAAAATGCTGCACTCGAATTTTAATCGTTAATACTCAAAGGAGAATACAATGACACGCGAAGAAGTTACCCAGCTCATTATTAAAAATAAGCGCCAAAAACAATTAAAATGGTCACATCTCGGCGATGCATTAGGGCTAAGTAAAGAATGGACGACCGCCGCATTAATGGGTCAAATGACATTGACCACTGATCAAGCTAATATCATCGGAGATATGCTTGAGTTACCTGAAGATGCTGTAGAATTACTTCAGGTTGTGCCCTATAAGGGGTCATTACCCACCGCTGTTCCAACTGATCCACTTGTCTACCGATTTTATGAACTGGTAAATGTTTATGGGACAAGCTTGAAAGAAATAATCCATGAAGAATTTGGTGATGGCATTATGAGTGCGATTGATTTCTCTATGGACATCACACGTGAGCCTAATCCAAATGGAGATCGAGTTAATATTGTCATGAGTGGAAAGTTTCTTCCCTATAAGACTTATTAGCAAGAAACTGTAAAAAGTGAGAAATTGATTTTAAAATAAAACGAATATTAACCCAACAGCAGATTTCGATCGGAGCCTATTTACCCTGAAAAGATTACAATAGAACCTGCTTTCTTACTCTGTTTGATATCGTAAAACCTGCGTTAAATATTATTACCAGGTAGATATTTGAATAATTTAATTGATATTTCTCACTTTATTACATGGCGCCTTTTGTATTCATAATCTCAATATCGTTTCTCAAGCGATCGTGAGATGCTTGAGGCCAGTTGTTTAAGTCCAGTTACTTTAATTTTACTGTTTAATGCTATTTGCCTAATCCTGACAACTCTGTATTCGTAGTCGTATTTATCACAAGCAAAACATATGTGCGCATGCGCACCAAAACAACCCACTCTTAACGGAAAACCCTAAACTTCACTGGAATTATTTCAACAACCCGGTAATATTAAAAGTCACCTTTAATTCACGATTAAAAAGTATAATCGGCAACATAAGCCGATAAAACCATAAATATGCGTGAAACGGCTTTACTTAAATAACGAAGTTTGAGCAATATTAGACCACTTGATTTATTTCTAACCATAAATTGAATTGCCTAATATTTTGTTTTCAATATTTTTGAGAGTAACCAGTGCTTTTTTTATGCTGCAATTTATAACAAATGTTGTCCTCCTCAGTGCACTTGTTGCATTATTGTCCGCTTGCGAAATAGAACCTTATAGCGAGCGTAAAACTTTAGACCCTAACGAGGGAAGACAAACACCAATAGCTTATGAACCTATTTCAAATGAAGCTAACTCAAGCGAAACTATTTCAAGTGAAACGCCAATACAGTTGAACAATATTCAATCAGCTGGCGACGAACTCTATAATAATTTATGTGAATCGTGTCATGGAGAATTGACGCCATTAAATCCCAATACGTTTAATACTACCGAACTTAACCACTTGCAATTCCTGATCAATCAAACTATGCCAGTCGCTAATCCAGACACTTGCATAGGAGATTGCGCGCAAAAAATTGCAGAATATATTTTTAATACTGTTAATGGCACACAAAATTCGGTTAACACCAATCCTCCTCAAACCAATAACAATACTAATGTGGTACCTGAAACAGAGACCAACCCACCTGAAACTAATACCAACTTACCTGAAACTGCTCCGATTACATCAGGAACAAGTCCCAATATTCCGCAAACAGAAACCAACAATAATGGCATTCAAATTGTAGATAACAGAAATGGTGCTGAAATTTATAACACAATGTGTATCGCTTGCCATGGCGTAATAGGGCAAACCGACAATACGACACTTCCGATTAACAATCGCTTTGATTTATCAAGTTTAGAAATACTCATCGATCAATCGATGCCTCCCATATTACCGAGTAACTGTACAGAACTTTGCGCGCAAAAAGCTGCTGCGTTTATCCTTACGAGCTTTGCTACATCGGGAAACACAGGCGATACCGGAAGCACAGGCGATACCGGAAGCACAGGCAATACTGGAAGCACAGGCAATACTGGAAATACGGGTAGTACCGGTAATATAGAGAATAATCGAAATCCCGGAAGCGTTACATTACACCGGCTTAATCGTACAGAGTACAACAACACGGTGAGAGACTTATTACTGACGGAAGAGAAACCTGCGTTAAATTTTCCTGCTGACGATTTTGGATATGGTTTTGATAACATTGCCAATGTATTAAGTTTATCCCCACTGCATGTCGAGATGCTTGAAGATAGCGCTTCAATGCTATCAGAACAATCAGCCATAAAAACAACGATAGAAAACATTTTCATTCGCTCTGAAGCTGAAGCGTTGCTTGGAACAAGTGGCGAGCCGTATACAAATGAATGGATGTTATTTAGTAACGGGTCAATCTCAACGATATACCAAATTCAGGATCCGGGTGATTACGTTTTTACCGCGAATGTTTGGGCCACACAAGGTGGTGCTGAACTGGTCAGTATGGATATTTTATTTGACGGTATTGTCGTTAAAAATGTGAGCGTTCCAAATACAGACGCTAGTCCGGGGAAATTCACGATCACCAGAACATTGCAACCTGGCCCGGTAGAGTTCGGTGTCGCTTTTATCAATGACTATTCAAATCAAGCAACCGGTGAAGACCGCAATTTATTGGTAGATTGGTTACAGGTTGAAGGTCCCGTTAATTCAACACAAATTACTAATCCGTATCGGGCAATGCTAATGTCGTGTGATCCTAATATCATAGGTGTTATACCTTGCGCGACGAATATCATCGCTGATTTTACAAAGCAGGCTTGGCGTCGTCCTGTATCTATGGAAGAAATTAATGAATTAGTGAATATCTTTAATATCGCTATACAGCAAGGTGATCAATTTGATGTAGGGATTGCGCTTGCCATCAAAGCGGTTTTATTATCTCCAAATTTTATATTTCGTGTTGAATTAGATACCGCAACAATAGCAGGAACGTATCCTCTTTCGCCACATGAGTTAGCCTCACGACTTTCTTATTTTTTGTGGAGTAGCAAACCTGATGCTGTGCTTACGGCATTGGCGGATAGCGGTGAATTATTGTTACCGTCGACAATTGCTCAACAAGTTGAACGAATGTTAGCTGATCCCAAATCTGTTGCGCTTGTGGATAATTTTTCAGGGCAATGGCTACACACGCAGGGTTTATCAGAGATTTCGCCTAATCTTACCCTTTTCCCAAACTGGAATGAATCATTAAGAAACGCTTTTCAAACTGAAACGAAAACATTCTTTTCGCATTTGATGCAAGCTAACCTCAGCATGAATGAATTACTAACCGCTAACTACAGCTTTATGAATGCTGAGTTAGCAAATTATTATGGTGTAATGCCACCGTTTACTAATTTTGGCAAAGCAGCTTTACCCATTAATCGACAAGGTTTTTTTACGCAGGGGAGTTTTTTAGCGGTCACCTCACTCCCAACACGAACTTCAGTGGTCAAACGGGGAAAATGGGTTATGAGTAACCTTTTGTGCTCCGAGCCACCTCCTCCGCCACCCGCAATACCAGGCATTCCCGCTAACGATATTCCTTTGGGCTCCTTGCGAGAAATAATGGAATTGCATCGCCAAAACCCTGTGTGCGCATCTTGTCATAGCGTAATGGATCCCATCGGGTTTAGTTTAGAGCATTTTAATGCAATTGGTCAGTGGCGAAATCTGGATAACGGTTTTGTCATTGATGATTCAGGCCAGCTGCCAGATGGAACAACATTTCAAGGCGCAACAGGATTAGCCCAGGTTATTGTGAATGACCCGCGCTATTCTGCTTGTGTGGTAGAAAAGTTATTTACCTATGCACTGGGGCGAGGACCACAAACTACTGACAGTGTTTACTTAGATGAAATAGATACGACATGGACAAATCAAGGTATGCAGTTTAAACAATTAATCACGTTAATCGCTCAAAGTGAACCATTTACCTCTCGATTTACCGATGGAGTACCTTAAGTGATGGATAAATTTTCGAAATCACGTAGACGTTTTCTGGGAGGTGCAGGTGTCACACTGACTCTACCTTTTTTAGAGTATTTTTCTCCCTGGGGAAATAACGCAGTCGCTGCACCTAGCAGTACGGCAAAATTATTGACCTATTACACGCCTAACGGTATGAACATGAACGACTGGACGCCCCAACTAACAACACCTAATTGGCAACTCTCACCCATACTTAGTCCGCTGGCTAATGTCAAAGAAGATATTTTAGTACTTTCAGGTTTAAGGAATGCACCTGCCGATCCCGATGGAGCAGGTGCCCATGCGTCAGCTACCGCTTCTTTTTTAACATGTGCCCACCCATTTAAAACCGAAGGTGCAAACATCAAGAATGGTATCTCAATGGACCAAATTGCAGCAGCTCAACTGGGTTCAAATACGGTATTTCCTTCCTTACAATTGGGGATTGAAGGTGGTAATAACTTAGGTGACTGTGATTCTGGGTACAGCTGTATCTACGCGAGAAATATATCGTGGGCATCAGATACCCAACCATTACCAAAGATGGTCAATCCGAAACTCCTGTTTAATCGATTATTTGGCGGATTAGATCCAAGATTAACCCAAGTAGAAATCAATAAACGAAAAATTTATCGAACCAGTGTCATTGATTACGTACTGCAAAATACTAATCGGCTAAGTCAAAAACTCGGAACTAATGATCGCCAAAAACTCGATGAATATCTAACAGGTTTAAGAGCATTAGAAACAAAGATTGATTCCGAAAAGATATTAAGTTGTCAATTGCCTTCAGAGCCAATGGATAGCTACCCTTATCAGGAACACGTCAATATAATGACCGATTTAATGGTACTTGCATTTCAATGTGATTTGACGCGTATTATTTCTTTCATGTTAAATAATGCGGCGAGTGCGCGTAATTATGCATTCATTAATGTGCCGGAATCTCATCATGAGATATCCCATCATCAAAATAACCCTGAAACTTTGGCAAAATATTCAGCTATTGGCATGTGGGAAATTCAACAGTTAGCAACGTTAATTGAGAAATTGAAGGTTACCGCCGACCCCAGTGGAATTGGTTCTTTACTCGACAACACCACACTCTATTTTTCCAGTGAATTGTCCGATGGGGATACACACAAGAACGATAATTTACCCGTGATACTTGCTGGGAAAGCCAATGGTGCATTTACAACAAATCGACATATTCGATATACCAATAACGAAAAACTTGCCAGCTTGTATATTCGCCTTTTACAGGCCAATGGTATTAATGTGACGAGTTTTGGTGATAGTCGTGTTGCGTTGTCTGGATTATGATTCAACTTGTGGTTTTCGTTTTACATATAAAGTAAATCAATCGAAATTACGTTAGAATAAAACAAAGGTTATACCAGCATCAAATCCGGCTCGAAGCTTCTTTCCTTCAAGAGGAGCGCTATTATCGAATCATCTTGTCTGGTCTGCTCAATGTTTGATATTGCAATGCCTGCAATTAAATATTATTCGATTCCTGCCAGGTAGATATTTGTAATATGTTACATGATATTTTTCGCCTTTCCATCTTCACCTCCGTCCATAATTTCTGTATCACTTTCATAATTTCCCTTAGTTACTTCGAAATAAGTATCTGCTGATTTCCCTTGTGGGTTTATGAAAAACTCACAGGGGAATTTATGCTGTCTCAATATCACTAATTTCATTTATCGAATAAAGCAAATTAAAAGCTAGATTAACAAATCAAATCCAGCTTTCAATTGATTTAATAATAAACTACATCGGCATACTCATTTTTAACTCACCACTCGTGGCATCAATACTTACATGATATGTAAAATCACCAATAATATTTGAGTTTTGAAAATAGACACTCCACATAGGATTTGTAGCATCTATCAATAAAGCATGACACTGAACTTTTTCAGCTGCAACTTCTACCAATGTTTGTATGGGCGTGATTTTATAATCTTTCACTAATGTCACTTGATCATTTAGATCACAAGCAATATTCTGAGAAAGCGTTTCATACCACACCTTCACGACTGGATCTTCTAGCGCAGTGATAACTGCGGTATTAATATCAATCAGTGTCGCAGGATGCTTAATCACGATGTCGTTTTTAATGCCAATCAATTGCTGTTTAATTGTGCCCGGTTCAAGCGCTAATACGAAAGCTTCCAGGGTGTAATTCCCTTCTGGCGTTAGACCTATGTCATCAAATCGAACTTGATCCCACACAACTTCTCGCACAATGGATTCACCGGCTTTTAGTAGGCTAATCCCTGCCTCCCCAGACACTGTGGGTAGATCGTTTGGATTACTTAAAACTAAAGTATCTAAGTTCATTCCAGAAACTTCAATCTGCAATGGATTAGCGTTGACGGAAGAAATGTAAAGTTCAATATCCTTATCGCTGTTATTACTAAACATTGCAGTGACTTTTATCAATTCACCGATTTGGAATGTTGATGTACTTTCTACAATACTGATATCCAACCCATCTGGCATTATCACAACATTGTTATCTTGCAAAACAGGCGTCCACGTCGTTGTTGTATGACATTCGTCACAAGTCAGTAATGTTGCTACATGTGATGAAGTTACTCCCGGGGCCACTATATTATTATGGCAATTTTCACACTCACCGATCACTTCCTGGTGATCGACCACTATTATTGGAAAAAAGCCATTCGTACTATGACAAGCTTCACATAAATCGGTCGTTCTAATGTGAGCCGAGCTAGCACCAATAGAAACCAAGCCATTATGGCAGCTTTTGCAGGTACCAATCGCCTCAGAATGATCAACTGTAATTACTGGCACAAAAATATCGGTGCTATGGCAACTAGAACAAGAATCTGAGCTGTTTATATGGCTAACGTTTTTT
>Ga0316206_1002547_pt1 | contig 11982 bp, 12 predicted proteins | sample 6monthpyrite_MG_FD_204942 | JGI IMG/M metagenome (GOLD analysis project Ga0316206, IMG submission 204942) | Microbial mat bacterial communities from mineral coupon in-situ incubated in ocean water Damariscotta River, Maine, United States -... | ecosystem: Environmental > Aquatic > Marine >...
CAGCATTAAAACAACTGGTTCATCAAATTCCGTTAGCGGGTGATGATATTTTAAACCAGGGTGGTGTGTTTGCTATGGTGGGTCCAACCGGTGTTGGTAAAACCACAACAATTGCAAAATTAGCTGCTCGTTTTGCTATGCAGCACGGACAACGACATGTGGCATTAATCAGTACGGATACATATAGAATTGGTGCCCATGAACAGTTAATGACTTATGGTCGCTTATTAGGTATACCGGTACATTCTGCAAATGATACTCAGGAGTTACAGCAGTTATTACATAAGTTGCATGATAAAAAACTGGTGTTAATCGATACTGCGGGAATGAGTCAGCGAGATATTGATATAAGCCAGCAGTTAGCGCATTTAAGTCATCCATCGTCTATTATTAAAGCTTATCTGGTGTTATCTGCCAATGCACAAACATCAACCCTTGATGAGGTGATTACAGCATTCAAGAAGGCGAATCCAGCTGCTTGCATTTTGACCAAGTTAGATGAAGCCGCTAGTCTTGGAGGGGTGTTAAGTGCGGTTATAAAACATCAGCTTCCAATTGCCTATATCAGTAATGGTCAAAAGGTGCCTGAAGACATTAAGCCCGCGCGGGCTCGTGAACTGGTGGATGATACATTGGCTTATTCCAGGCAGTATAAACAAAGCACAGATGATGAGTTTATGGCAGTTGCGTTTACCAGCGGTATAGGCCATGCTCCATTATAAACAGGCATTAATTGTCGTTGGAAGAGAGTCGAAAACGTTTAAAGTTTTACTCTCGATAAACACCTCAGGATTTAATATTTAATATTTTTTATGAAAGATCAAGCAGCAGGCATTAGGCGAATGGCGTCAAAAAAACCAGTACAGGTTATAGCGGTAAGCAGTGGTAAAGGTGGCGTTGGCAAAACCAATGTGTCTGTAAATTTATCACTTGCATTAGTTGCAGCCGGTCAAAATGTATTACTTTTAGATGCAGATCTGGGGTTGGCCAATGTTGATTTGTTACTGGGGTTACGAGCAGAATATAATCTGTCACATGTGATTTCAGGAGAACGAACTCTTGAAGAAGTTATTGTTCGTGGCCCTGAAGGTTTAAATATTATTCCAGCAGCATCTGGCATGCAAATGATGTCTGAATTAAGCCCCGCTGAACATGCGGGTGTAATAAGATCTTTTAGTGATTTAAATATACCGCTAGATGTATTAATGATTGATACGGCTGCGGGTATTTCAGATGGTGTGGTGAGTTTTGTTAAAGCCTCAAACGAAGTAATAGTTGTGGTGTGTAATGAACCCACATCCCTTACAGATGCGTATGCATTAATTAAAGTTATGTCCGAAGATCATGGGGTGCATAAATTTAATATTCTGGCAAATTCAGTGCGCGACCCTATGGAAGGCGCAAAGTTATTTAAAAAATTGAGCCGCGTGACGGATTATTATCTAGATGTTACATTAAGCTTTATGGGGGCTGTACCGTATGATGAATATCTGGTTAAAGCAGTAAAAAAACAGCAGGCGGTTATGCAGTTATATCCACAAAGCCCCTCATCAACAGCATTCAGAAAGTTAGCAAAAGAGGCCTTATCCTGGCCAGTGCCCAAAACAGCATCGGGGCATTTAGAGTTTTTTGTAGAAAGACTAATTAAATTTAGTGCGGCCGGATAGCAGAAGTTGACTATACTTTGTTAATGAATGCGGCAAATACCATGTATACAGAGGTTCAAAAAGATCAGCGTGACCAGCGTATTATAGAAAATATCGGACTGGTTAAACGCATAGCCTATCACCTGATTACTCGATTGCCTTCAAATGTGCAGGTGGATGATTTAATTCAGTCTGGCATGCTGGGCCTGATAGAAGCATCAAAAAATTACGATCCATCTCAGGGTGCAAGTTTTGAGACTTATGCCGGTATACGCGTGCGTGGGGCCATGTTAGATGATGTTCGCCATGCTGACTGGTCGCCCCGATCCTTACATAGAAAAATGCGTCAGGTGCGTGAAGCTATTCATGAAATAGAAAATGAGACGGGGCGTGATGCAAAAGATCAGGAAGTCGCAGATCACCTGGAAATTACACTGGATGAATATCACACCATCAGGCGAGATAGTTCCAATGCGCAGATTTTTAGCCTGGATCAGTCTGAAGATGATCCTGGGCAACAAAATAGACTGAAATCTTCATTGAGTGAGCCGTTGGAGTCGTTGCAGAATAGTAGTTTTAAGACTAATCTGGCAGAGGTTATCGCCACATTGGCCGAACGTGAACAAATGGTTATGTCGTTATACTATAACGAGGAGCTAAACCTGAAAGAAATTGGTTTAGTGTTGGAGATATCGGAGTCCAGAGTGTGCCAGATCCATAGTCAGGCGCTTAAAAATATTCGTAGTAAAATGGGTGACTGGATTAGCTGATAAAAATACCTGAAGAAACTGGCTAAAAAATGCGGGCTCAGGTGTTATGAATCCATCAGGATTCATTATGGAGTTTTAACTTTTTAAAAATAAGTCTTTGGTTACAGAGAGTTTTTTTCATTTCATACTGGAAAAAACTCAAATGTCTGCCAGAATCAATGTAAACATAAACTATAGTGACTGAGGAAATCCGCCTTGGATAAAAATATGAAAATCCTTATTGTGGATGATTTTTCCACAATGCGGCGAATAATTAAAAATTTGCTGAGAGATCTGGGCTTTAATAATACTGATGAAGCAGATGATGGTCAGACCGGGCTTCCCAAACTTCAATCAGGTAACTTTGATTTTTTAGTGACTGACTGGAATATGCCTGGAATGACAGGCATTGATTTGTTACGTGCCGTGCGTGCAGATGAAAAGTTAAAAACACTGCCTGTGTTAATGGTAACGGCTGAGGCAAAAAAAGAACAAATAGTCTTAGCTGCACAGGAAGGCGTGAATGGATACATAGTAAAACCATTTACGGCACAAACGCTTAAGGAAAAGATCGATAAAATATTTGAAAGAATAGAAGGTTAGGAAAATTTATGAATGTAACGCCTATTAATCGTGACCTTCTACTCGAAAAAGCACAGGCACTGATAACGAGTCTGGAATCATCAGAAACTACTGATGGACAGTTAGAGTCTCAGATTGATGATATTAATAGCTTAAAAGATAACCACCTGTTTCAGGAACTGGGCAAGATGACCCGGGATATTCATGACTCTATTATGCAATTTCGCATGGATTCACGTATTTCTGATCTCGCCGAAACCGACATACCAGACGCTAAAGACAGGCTTGAGTATGTCATCACGATGACTGAAAAAGCGGCTAATACTGCAATGGGTGTTATCGAAGAAGGTAGTCCTGTGGCTGAAAAACTGGGCTCTGAGGCGAGTGTTTTAAAAGAACAATGGCAAAAATTCCGCAAACGTGAGTTGTCTGCGGAAGAGTTACGTTCCATGGGCAATGATGTGGAAGAATTTTTTGATGAGTCTGAAAGGATGATGTCAAAATTGCTTTCTGGTTTTACAGAAATTTTAATGGCGCAGGATTTTCAGGATCTGACCGGTCAAATTATTCGTCAGGTTATCAATCTGGTAAATGAAATTGAAACAAATCTGGTTGAGCTAATAAAAATACAGGGAGAAACACAGACTAAAGAAGAGTCTAAGGAAAAACAGGATGAAGCAAGTAAACTTGATGGCCCTCAGGTTCCGGGTAAAGAAACAACTAATGATGTTATGAAAGGTCAGGATGATGTTGATGACTTACTAGCAAGCCTTGGCTTCTAGTCATTACCCAATTATTTAATAGTTACAAATATTAAAGGTTAGCAAAGGCTATAAATGGCAATTGATCTAGATGATGAAATACTTCAGGATTTTCTGGTTGAGGCTGGTGAAATTCTTGAGCTATTAAGTGAACAACTAGTTGAACTTGAAGCAGCCCCGGAAGATGCGGATCTGCTGAATGCTGTATTCAGGGGATTTCATACTGTTAAAGGCGGTGCGGGATTTCTGGCGCTGGATTCAATGGTTGATTGCTGTCATGTTTGTGAAGATGTATTTAATGTTCTGCGAAATGGTGAGCGTGCAGTTAGTTCCGGTTTAATGGATTGTGTGCTGCAGGGGCTGGATTCAGTACAGATTATGTTTACTGAAATACAGGAAGGTACCGATCCTACACCCGCTACTCCAGAGCTATTAGCAAAATTAAAAGTTTACTCAGTTGCTGGTGACAATGAACCGGAAGATGAGGCAGCTGCTCCTGCTGAGAGTGCTGTAGAAGCGGTTTCTGAGGTGGCGAAACCTGCTGAAGCAGAGGCTCACGATGAAACAGATGATGAGTTTGATGCATTGCTTGAGGCCATGGATGAAAGCAGTAATACAGAATCAGCGCCTGCTATTGAATCTTCAAGTGACGATATATCCGATGATGAATTTGAATCTTTATTAGATGATCTACACGGTAAGGGCAAACATAGCGGTGGTAAACCTGAAGAAGCTGAACCTGCAAAAGAAGTAACTGCGAGTGAGTCATCAGGTGATGAATTAATGACTGATGATGAGTTTGATTCAATTCTGGATCAGATGCATGGTAAAGGAAAAGGCCCTACTGCTGAGGTCGATAAAAGCTCTGATAAACCAGCTGAGTCAGACAAAGAAGTTAAAGGTGCCGCTGCCGGTGATGACATGATCACTGATGATGAGTTTGATGCCATGCTGGATCAAATGCATGGTAAGGGCAAAGGTCCGACAGCGGGTGATGCGGCTAAACCCGCGGCACCTCAAGCAGCAGCTGCTCCTAAAGCGGCGCCCGCCGTTGCACCAGCACCTAAGAAAGAAGTCAAACCCCCGGCAAAACCTGCTGCTGAAGCATCAGTTCGTGTTGATACTGAACGACTCGACGAAATGATGAATCTGGTAGGTGAATTGGTATTAGTGCGTAATAGATTACAGACACTTCGTGCGTCGATGCCAGAGGGTAAACTGACTCATGCCATTACTAATCTGGACATGGTAACGGCTGACCTACAGACATCAGTAATGAAAACTCGCATGCAGCCAATTAAGAAAGTTTTTGGTCGCTTCCCGAGGGTTGTTCGTGATTTATCTCGCTCCATCAAAAAAGAAATAAAGCTAGAAATGATGGGTGAAGACACCGACCTGGATAAAAATCTGGTTGAAGCTCTTGCTGATCCATTAGTGCATCTAGTGAGAAATGCAGTTGACCATGGTGTCGAACTACCTGAAGACCGAGTAAAAAGTGGCAAACCCCGTCAAGGCACTGTTAGTTTAAGCGCAACTCAGGAAGGTGATCATATTCTATTAGCTATAGAAGATGATGGCGCCGGTATGGACCCTGAAGTGTTAAGGAGTAAAGTTGTTGAAAAGGGCTTGATGGATGAAGAAGCCGCTGCTCGCATGGATGATAAAGAGTGCTTTAATCTCATATTTATGGCGGGTTTCTCAACTAAAGAAGAAATTTCGGATATATCTGGTCGCGGTGTGGGTATGGACGTGGTTAAAACACGTATAACCCAGTTAAATGGTACCCTCGACATTGATTCAGAATTAGGTAAAGGCACAACACTAAGCATTAAAGTGCCTTTGACTCTGGCTATTTTACCAACGCTTATGATTGCTATGGGGCAATATACTTTTGCTTTATCTTTGGCAAATGTAAATGAAATCTTTGAGCTTGAAACCCGCAAAACTAATGTTGTTGATGGGCAATTAATGGTCATGGTGCGTGAAAAAGCTGTGCCATTGTTTTATTTGTCTGAATGGTTACTTAAACCTGGAGAGGAGTGTCTCTCAGGTGATGGTAAGGGTCAGGTCATTATTGTATCTGTGGGTAATCGAATGGTTGGCCTGGTGACGGATTCGGTTATCGGTCAGGAAGAAGTCGTGATTAAACCCCTGGGGGCAATGCTGCAAAGTTTAGCAGAATTTGCAGGTTCAACTATTACAGGTGATGGTGGCATTGCCCTGATTATAGATGTCCCTAGCTTATTGAAAGCACGTGCCAATTACTAATATCTTGATAATTTGTTTTTGGCTATAATATAACTATAAAAATCAATACTTTATAATCTCACTGTTTTTTATCCTATGCTTCGGATTTAGAGCTATATTTGAATAAGGTATTTATCCCTAAGCATTAATCAGATAACCTTTAATCTGCTTAGATATTTTCAGGAAACTTAAATGGCAATACGTGTGCTGATCGTCGATGATTCCGGTTTTTTCCGTCGTCGATTAACTGAAATTCTAAATTCTGATCCACAAATTGAAGTTGTTGAAACTGCCGAAGATGGCAAAGATGCAATTGAAAAAGCCAGAATTTGTCGCCCAGATGTCATTACCATGGACATAGAAATGCCGATAATGAACGGCATTGATGCAACCCGCGAAATAATGAAACAACGGGCTGTGCCTATTATCATGTTCTCATCATTAACCTATGATGGGGCTAAGGCAACATTAGATGCACTGGAAGCAGGGGCAACTGATTTTCTACCTAAACGTTTTGATGATATTTCGAATGATAAAGCAGAAGCTCGAAATATATTATGCGCACGGGTTAAGTCTGTTGTATCACCCTCAAAATTAAGACCTGTTAGTAGTAGCCCTGCAAGCCCGGTTGCGCCACGTACTCCTGCTGCTCCTGTTGGTTCACAGCGGCAAGCTGTTGCCCCTAAAGCAGCAACATCTCACCGAACAGTTAATAAAGCATTTAAAGCATCGGATTATGATCTGGTTGCTATTGGTACTTCTACGGGTGGGCCAGTTGCACTACAGGAAGTGTTAACTCAGTTACCGGATAACTTCTCATTACCCATTTTGCTGGTGCAACATATGCCCGCTACTTTTACTGAAGCTTTTGCGGCGCGACTTAATCAGCAATGCAAAATAGAAGTAAGAGAAGCCAAAAATGGCGATGTACTTAAACCTGGAGTGGCTTTACTTGCCCCGGGTGGTAAGCAGATGAAACTGGAAAAGAGAGCAGGGCGCCTGTTGATAAGGGTGGAAGATGAAACAGACCCTATGCAAAACTATAAACCCTGCGTAGATGTCACCTTTGATACAGTAAGTAATGCACTTGGGAGTAGAGTATTAGGCATTATTCTTACCGGTATGGGTGCTGACGGTAGTGTTAGTTGTAAAGCGATGCAAAGTCGCGGCGCAACCATCTGGGCACAGGATGAAGAAACCAGTGTAATTTATGGTATGCCAGCAGCCGTTGCGGGAATTGCGGAACAAATTTTGCCGATGAAAGAAATCGGCAAGAAACTTGCTACTAATACTTAGTATGGACATCTTGAGTATTGTCGGGATCGTTATAGCATTTGTCGCTATATTAAGTGGCAGCGTGTTAGAAGGCGGTCACCTCGGCCATTTATTTCAGTTAACCGCGTTTGTCATCGTTGTTGGTGGCACGGTGGGTGCTGTTTTATTACAAACCACACTTCCAACATTCTGGCGCTCAATGACAATTGTGCGTTGGGTTTTTGTCACCCCACAAGTCGATCTTAATCAAACCATAGATAAAATAGTTAACTGGAGTCAGTTATCTCGAAGAGAGGGCTTACTGGCTTTAGAAAATGCATCAGAGACAGAGACTGATTTATTTTCTCAAAAAGGTTTACAGATGTTAGTTGACGGAAATGAACCGGAAACTATTCGTGATGTGATGGAAACTGAGATTAATACGATTGAACGTGATGATATGTCAGCAGCGAAAGTATTTGAATCAATGGGGGGGTATAGTCCGACCATTGGTATTTTAGGTGCTGTGTTAGGCTTGATACATGTTATGAATAATCTAGCCGACCCTGAAAAGCTGGGCAGTGGTATAGCAACAGCATTTGTTGCCACAATTTATGGTGTTGGTTTAGCAAACCTTATATTGTTACCTATGGCTGGCAAATTAAAAGCTCAGGTTAGAAAACATTCCGTGCAATTTGAAATGACTTTAGAAGGTATTGTCAGTATTGCAGAAGGTGAAAATCCGCGCAGTTTACAGGCTAAATTACAAAGTTATCTAGGCAGAACCTGAGCAGCCTGTCGTTCAGCGATTATTTAGTTCAGCGGCGCTTTAAGTAAAAAATTATCCTGCACAGATTAATAAAAAAAGTGATTGTGACGGGTTTGAAACTTAAATTATTGATGTGAATGAAAGCATCGTTTTAATAATGAGGGAAATGAAGAAAAACAATGAGACGCAAGGGCATCACAGATACTGAACCAGCTGAGTCAACAGATCGTTGGCTAGTATCTTATGCCGATTTTATAACCTTATTGTTTGCTTTTTTTGTTGTGATGTACTCAATTTCAAATGTTAATCTGGGCAAGTATCGTGTTTTATCCGACTCTGTGATGACTGCATTTAGTGCTCAGTCAAATTCGCCTTTTCCTATAGGTTCTCAATTAGGTGTATCTGTTCAAAGAGCGCCTATTGCCGTGGGTTTGATAGGTCAAACCGGAATGGTTTCTATGCAGGAAACAGCAGCAAAACTAGATAAACGACTGCAGAAATGGGTTAAAAAAGGCATGATTGCGGTTAGTGGAAATGAAAAGTGGTTAGAAATAGAAATCAAATCCAGTTTATTGTTTAAGTCAGGTGATGCGCTTTTATCTGCTGAGGCAGCAAGTGTTTTATCGGAGTTAACTAGCGTTGTAAAAACTACTAAGAACCCTTTGTATGTTTCAGGTTATACGGATGATGTGCCTATCAATACAGGTCGTTATCCAACCAACTGGGAATTATCTGCAGCTCGCTCTGCCAGTGTGGTTAGGTTATTGGCACAAAACGGAGTAAACCCTGCGCGCATGGGCGCTATTGGTTATGGTGAATTTAGGCCCATAGTAGCAAATGACTCTGCGATTAATAGACAGAAAAATCGACGAGTAGTGGTGCGTATCATGACAGGAGAAGATACTTTTGCCGGCTCAAGTCCATTTGTTGACAATGAGGTTGATGCAACAGTACCAGAGCAGCAGATACCCGTTACACCTGTGATTAATCTGCAGCAAGCTGAACCGGCGCGTTCAATTTTTGGTGTGCAGTAAATGAGAATTTGGGCAACAGCTAATCAAAAAGGTGGTGTTGGTAAAACAACATCCGCTGTTAATTTAGCCGGAGTAATGCAAAAGCGCGGACACAGGGTTTTACTTGTTGATCTTGACCCCCATGGTTCGCTTACTAGTTATTTTGGACTCGATCCGGATGCAATCGAGGGTAGTGCATATGACTTGTTTCAACAATCGTTAACGAAAAGTTTAAATACAAAAGTAGCGGTTCATAAAACACGTTTTAAAGCGTTAGATTTTATTCCTGCTTCTTCAGCTTTAGCGACGTTAGATCGTCAGTTAGGTACTAAAGATGGTATGGGCTTAGTGATTAAAAAATCACTTCAACAGGTGGCTGAAAATTATGATTTAGCCATTATTGATTGTCCACCCATGTTAGGTTTATTAATGGTCAACGCATTAGCCGCATGTGAACGCTTACTTATACCCGTGCAAACTGAGTTTCTTGCGTTGAAAGGTTTAGAACGCATGGTGCATACATTATCAATGATTCAGAAAGCACGAAAAAAAGAGGTGTGTTACAGCATTGTCCCGACATTTTATGATCAACGTTTAAATGCGTCTATTCAAACTTTGGATACTTTAAAAAAACAATATAAAGAAACTATCTGGGATGGCGTTATTCCTGTCGACACCCAGTTTCGTGAAGCAAGTCAAAAAGGCATTCCATTAACTATTGAGCGTGTCAGTAGTCGCGGTGGCCGTGCCTACTCTCACTTGCTTGATTATCTGCTTGAGCTCGATGAAGAAACAGATATGTCAGTAGCAGGGGGAGTTAGCCCATGAGTGAGGTTAATAAAAAAACATCGGCACAGGACCAGGCCATTCATGAATATCTAGAGTCATTATTGTTAGAAGTGCCTGATGAATCTGAAGTATCAGTGGATATTGAGGAAAACACCTCCACTAGTCAGTTGTCAGAAGTTTTCGATCATGAAACCAGCCGACCCCATGATGAACCTAAAGTCAGTAAACCGGTTTTGGGTTTAGATCAGTTAGTAGCAGCGATACCAGATGTTATTACTGAAATTAAAACCGAAGTAAAAATAGATGTACAGGTCGAAACAGAAACACTAACAGAGACAGAAGTTGAGAATAAGACTGAATCTGAGGAAATTACCAGGCAGATATCAGACACTGGTGTGCCAGAATGGGCTGAAACACGTTTTCAATGTTTAATGTTTAATGTTTGCGGATTAAAACTGGCAGTGCCGCTGGTCAAGTTGAATAGTGTTATACCCTGGGATGAAAATATAACGCAAACACCCAATCAAACAGAATGGTATTTAGGTCTGGTTCAACATTTGCAAAATCAGATAAAAGTTATTGATACGGCTTTGCTAGTGATGCCAGAAAACCGTCACAAGAGTCTTGAAAGCGACACTTCTGATCGCCTTAGTCATATTTTACTAGTAGATGACTACAAGTGGGGGCTTGCCTGTAGCAGTATCGGGGATGTGATCTGGCTGAGTAAGGATGAAGTTAAGTGGCGTAAAAATAAAACCAGTAGAGCATGGTTGTCTGGTACTTCGCTAGAGCACCTGTGCGCTATTATGGATACTGAAGTATTCGCGCAAATGTTAACTGAATAAAGCTGAATTGCCTATTGTACGGGGCATACAGGGTGTTTTTAATAAGTTGTTATTAATGAATCAAACGAGTTTTAAGTGTTTGACTATATTTATAAACATCAGTCTGTAGCTATTTAGTTCTCTAGATGCTGGCGTTTACGGCTATCTGGACTAAAATAAAATTAGATAGAATAGTTTGCTGAAAGTATCAAAGCTTACAGTAGGCCATTGAATATTAATGGGCAAATAAAACTGGCATATAAACTGCAGTAAAATATATAAGTGGAGCACTTAATATGAGTGATGAAAACGAGAATGTTGACCACAGACAATGTGTGACATTCCGGCTGGATTTTGAGATTTATGGCATCAATGTGATGTCGGTGCAGGAAGTACTCAGAGTAACAGATATTGCACCCGTACCCGGCGCTCCGAATTATGTAATTGGAATAATCAATCTTCGCGGTAATGTAGTAACAGTTATCGACACCCGTATGAGATTTGGTTTGCCGACTAAAGAGATGGATGATTCTACGCGTATTGTCATAATCGAAGCCGAAAACCAAACTGTAGGTATAGTTGTTGATAGTGTTTCTGAAGTTGTTGATGTTTATGCAAATGAAATCGAAACTGCACCGAATGTAGGAAATGATGAAACAGCCCGATACATTGAAGGGGTTGTAAGCCGAAATGAGGAACTGTTAATTCTTGTTGATTTAAACAAGCTCCTCACAGATGATGAATGGGCGGATATGTCCGGATTCTGATTTCAGGTTTACTCTCCAAATGCAACGGCACTGGAGAGTAAAAATGAATGCACTTATTATATTATTATCAAGTTTGATGTTTTTAATGTCTCTGGCATTATTTGTTTATACAAAAAAACAATTAACATCGTTTCAATTATCAATTCAGTCTTCATTGCGCGCCAATAAAGTAAATAGCGAACTCACAGCACTTAACGCAGGTTCAATTGGTCTGGGCGAACGGTTTATAAAATTAGAAAAACAGATGCAACAAATGGCCGCTAGAATTGATGAGGTATCGAGTGAAATAAATAGCAATTCACCCTATGCTTATGCCATAGAGCTGGCTCAAAAATCAAACTCAGCAGAGAGTATTGCAGAAATGTGTCATATTAGTTTAACTGAAGCACAGTTATTAGTTATGATGCACCAACAGCAAGCTGCATAAAACTTCAAACCAGACTTAACTTTGCTAGCGACTCACCGTTATCAAATAATGGGTTCGGCTTTTTTAGTGCTCTTCATAAAAGCATCAATAGATAACTGTTGAATTTTTATAGTTATATTTAATATTCCTGCATGCACGCCATCAAATAGTTTTT
>Ga0316206_1002548_pt1 | contig 11981 bp, 10 predicted proteins | sample 6monthpyrite_MG_FD_204942 | JGI IMG/M metagenome (GOLD analysis project Ga0316206, IMG submission 204942) | Microbial mat bacterial communities from mineral coupon in-situ incubated in ocean water Damariscotta River, Maine, United States -... | ecosystem: Environmental > Aquatic > Marine >...
CTAAATGGTTTTTCCATTGACTCACTCGACGAAATGATAGAGTTAGAAAAGAAATTTTCATTAGCAATAGCCGCTTTTAATAAATCAAAACAAGCTGACGGCTGGGGTACAAAAAATATTAAAGCCCCTGTCTCACTAATGAAAAGAGAACCTGTACTGGAAAAATCAAATTTCATTGGAGACGAAAACGAAGAAAACAATGTTATCTCATTAAAAGATGATGAAGGAAAAATAGTAATTGTTCGGTTTCGTGGAACAGGTGTAAGTACTTTATCATTTGATGAAAAAGACTAATATCTAAAGACGTCTAACTATAACTCCACTTAATTTAAAAAATGGGAGTTATAGTCATTAAAAAATCACACTAATCTCTTCAATGCACCTGTTTATTAACGCTAAGACTCGTCATAAATGCGATAACAGTGCCATTTTAACACCGCAAATACCACAAACTGCTAACTCACTGACAAGCTCTTATTAAAGCCATATAAAACAGGCCATAAAGGCATGTTTTGTTCATATAAATCAGTAATATAAAACAGGAAAAACTCCTCTTTTATAGATAACATCTGCAAACGTACATTTATTTTCTTTTACATACAGATTTAATTAGTAGATTTTTTCATTATTTACTCAGTTTTGTAACCAAATCACAGAAATATCCTTGATAAATTGTGATAGTTGCCGCCCCCACAAAATCAGCATTATTATGGTGCTAACATGACAATAAAACTTTATCTACAGATAACATTAGTCAGTTTGTGTTTAATATCATTAAACGCCTGTTCACTAAATAGTTTCACAGCGCGTGTTTCATCATTTTTTATTGAGGACAGCATAGCTCTGTTGAATACAGAAAAAGATCTTTCGAAGGTAAAAAAACAACTACCCGAGAATATTGCGCAACTAGAGAAAATGCTAGGTAATGATGACAATAAAAACCTGCATATTTACGCAGCTCAGGCTTATTACGGTTATGCTTTTTCTTTTGTTGAAGACAGTAATAAAAAACAGGCCATTGACCTTTATTACAAAGCATATAACCATGCGATATCAGCATTGTCTTATCACGATATTACCATCAAAGATCTGCAGGGAAAGTCACCAAACCTAAAACGTAAAGTTAAAAAATTATCTAAGCAGGCGGTTGATGCTCTTTACTGGACGGCTATCAGCTGGGCAAAGCTTATAGAAATCAAACAACCAGAACTACTCCTATTCACTCAACTTCATAAAACAGCTATTCTCATGGAACAGGTTGTTGAACTAGACAAGGCTTATCACTCTGGTGGCGCTTTTCTATTCTTTGCAGTCTATTATGGTGGTCGTCCGAGCTTTCTTGGCGGCAATGATTATTTATCTAAAAAATATTTTGAGCGTGCCCGAAGTTTCAACAACAATAGATTATTGATAGTAGATTTTTTACAGGCCAAATATCTTAATGGCCGACTTCACGGAAGGGAAAAATACAACCAGCGCTTATTAAGCATTATTAACGCGCCTGACGACCTGTATCCCGAACAGGCTTTAATGAATGCAGTTGCTAAACAAAAAGCGTCTATATTATTAAAAAGGTTATAAACATAGTTAATAATATTGCTTCTCAAAATAAACCTATATTATAAAAATTCATTATTATTTAATTTTCTATCTAAAACATATGCATTTATATCGGTATAAAAAAATGACACTATACGATTATCAGTATATATTCTATTGTTAATGAAATATTAGTTATGGGTTAACTAAATGAAATTATTTATTAAAAACATGGTTTGTGAACGCTGCATTATGGTTATTAACGACATACTGCAAGAACTTAACCTAAATCCATACTCAATCATATTGGGTGAAGTTGACTTCGGAAACATCAAACTTCAGAATAAAGAGGTGGCAGCAATAAAATCTTCCATCGAAGCAATCGGCTTTGAACTTGTTAGTAATAACAAGCAAGCACTGATTGAACAGGTTAAAATTTCTTTAATACAGCTCATTAATAATGAGAATGATCTTGAAAAAATAAAATTATCTGCATACCTGAGAAAAAAAACAAATCATGATTACCAGTCATTAAGCCAGCTATTCTCATCAGTGGAATGCTTAACCATCGAAAAATACTTTATTAAATTAAAAATAGAACGCATAAAAGAATTACTTATTTATGATGAATTATCCTTAACTGAAATATTTAATCGTTTAGGGTATAGCAGTCTGGCACACTTAAGCTCACAATTTAAACAGGTCACTGGTATGTCTCCCAGTTCATTCAAAAAACTTAAAGACAATAAACAACGTCACTCTCTAGACAGTATTCAATAAAATTGAATTAATATTATCAGGTTAATTCTATAAAAATATACACTAATTATATAACACTATAATAGGCATTCAGGCGTATCATGATGTTAGTTATTCTTCTGGAGACTTAGCTATGTCTAATGAAACACTTCGCCTATCCATCTCTGGCATGTCATGCGCAGGGTGTGTTTCAAGCGTTGAAGATGCATTAAACCATGTTGAAGGCGTTGCCACTGGTAGCGTCAACTTTGCAGAACATACCGCTACTGTCTCTGGAAATGCAACTGCTGAATCACTTATTATTGCTGTCAGAGACGCAGGTTATGATGCCGCCTTACTTACTGCTGACGACGCACAACAATTAATTAATAAAGATCAACAGGATAAACTTCATTATGAACAGTTAATGAAAAAATCAGCCGCTGCTGCATTAATTGGATTCCCTTTATTTCTAGCAAGCCTGTTTGGCATTCTCCCTGCTCTCGATAGTTCTTTCGAAAAACTTTTCTGGTATATAACCGCCATTCTGACTTTAACTGTAATGATTTATTCAGGTATGCACTTTTACCTTGGCGCGTGGAAATCTTTTCGTTCACATAATGCTAACATGGATACACTTATTGCCCTTGGTACGGGTACTGCATGGATTTACTCTGTATTTGTTCTGATATTTACCAACTACTTACCGATCACTGCGCAGCATGTCTATTTTGAAGCTACTGCTATTATTATTTCTTTAATAAATTTTGGCTCCGCACTAGAAAGTAAAGCAAAAGGAAAAACATCAGAAGCAATTAAAAGGCTTATTGGTTTACAGGCGAAAACGGCTCGAGTGCTACGTAATGGTAAAGAGTACGATGTACCCATTGAAGATGTCGGACTAAATGAAACCTTGCGTGTTCGTCCGGGAGAAAAAATACCTGTCGATGGTTTAATAATCGAAGGTAATTCTACAATTGATGAATCTATGCTTAGCGGTGAGCCTATGCCTGTAGTAAAAATAACCGATGATAAAGTTTCTGCTGGTACGATAAACAAAAATGGTTCCTTTTTATTTACTTCAACTCATATTGGAAAAGATACAACTCTCGCACAAATTATTAAAATGGTACGTGAAGCTCAGGCTAGCAAACCCGCCATAGGCAGACTGGTAGATAAAGTATCCTCAGTATTTGTACCAACAGTATTAATCATTGCAGTTTTAACGTTTCTTATATGGTTTAACTTTGGACCCTCGCCAAGTGTCACATATGGTCTAGTCGCAACTATGACGGTTTTAATCATTGCCTGTCCTTGTGCACTCGGTCTTGCAACACCCATTTCCATTATGGTTGCTGTTGGTAAAGCTGCAGAATCAGGAATTCTGATTCGCAATGGCGATGCATTACAGCAAGCAGGAAAACTAACCACTATTGTTCTAGATAAAACAGGTACTGTTACTGAAGGCAAACCATCAGTAACTAATATCAAGCCTTTACCACATTCAAGCGAAGAACAATGCCTGTCTTTTGCTGCCAGTATTGAAGCCCGTTCAGAGCATCCATTAGCTGATGCCATTATTGAAAAAGCAAACAGGCAGAATATTAGCTTCTTGAAGGCAGAACATTTTCAGGCTATCTCAGGACAGGGAGTAAAAGCAGACATTGATAACCATCAGGTTTTGCTCGGTAACCAAAAATTAATGCAACAATATGATATCAATATTGAAGAACTAAAAGATGAAGTCATAAAGCAATCATCAGAAGCTAAAACATCTGTATATCTTGCTATTAATAGTAAAGTGGCAGGTATTATTACAATAGCAGACTCTATAAAACCTGACTCTTCTCAAGCGATCTCTCGTTTAATAAAGGCTGGTCTTAGAATTGTGCTGTTAACAGGTGACAACAAATTAACTGCACAGGCAGTTGCTAAATCAGTTGGTATTACTGAGGTTATTGCTGAAGTGATGCCTGACCAGAAAGCCGAGGTTATAAAACGACTGCAACAAGATGGAAATATAGTAGGTATGGTTGGTGATGGTATTAATGATGCTCCCGCACTTGCAGGGGCTGATGTCGGTTTTGCAATTGGCACAGGCACTGATATTGCAATTGAAAGCTCTGATATAACTTTAATGCGCGGTTCACTGCATGGTATTGCCGATGCTATTTATATTTCACGAGCTACGCTAAGAAATATTAAACAAAATTTATTTGGTGCTTTTATTTATAACAGTCTAGGTATACCTGTTGCAGCGGGCATTTTATACCCGCTACTCGGTATACTTTTAAACCCAATGATTGCGGGGGCAGCTATGGCCATGTCGTCTGTTACTGTTGTTACTAATGCTAATCGTTTACGATATATAAACGAATCACAGGAGTGATAAATATGATATTACTTACCAATCTAACCGGAATCATTCTAATTATCAGTATTATCTGGTGGTTCTGGTTATCAAACTACAAAAAATAAAACTCTAAGATAAAAATAAACATCGAATAATAATTCTGATATAAAAAGATGTCTGTTAGTTAAATTATTATAGCCGCAAATACATCTGTTATTACAATCCACTGACTTATTTTACTCTTCTCTCACAACAGCCATAGCAGCAATTTTAATAGCGCGAGCTATTTCATCACTAACCTCTTGAGTTTTTACTGCCCGCGCCATTGTAAGTCCCCCAATGAGTATAGCCAGCAGTGCCCAGGCTTTTGCAATACGCTCGTTTGCATCATCTCTTTTCAAACCTTTCGCTATCAACTCAGCAATAATCTTCATCTTGTTTTCATAATTCTCATGTAACTCAACGCCTGCTCGCACCACCTCAGGTGACAATGTAGTCATGGCGCAGCCACAGGCCAGATCTTCACGGTGTACCTGACCAAGATAATAATCAACAAACTTCTCAAGCCAGTTGTCACTCGACTCATTTTGCATTTTGGGTATAACATCTATAACTTCATCTAACCCCATATCAAGGGCCGCTTTAAAGGCTTTATCTTTTGAACCAAAATGAGCATAAAAAGCGCCGGATGTGACACCGGCGGCTTTAGCAATGCCATCTACACCAATGCCAGCATAACCATTACTTCTAAAACTCATGCTTGCAGCATCAAGCATTTTCCTGTGAGTTAGCTGCTTTTTAGTCAGTACTTCATGCATAAACCCCTCCCATAATATAACGATCGCTATTTATTGATTGACAATATAACGATCGTTATGTTTATATATTTATAACGGTCGTTATATTTTATAGTATAACGCGATTCGAGGCTTAATGCGAGAACCGTAAAGCCGCAAAACCAGTTGTCCTAACAACCTTAACTACGATAAAAAGAGGAATCCAACATGCCATTAATAAACGTAACAGCCCAACAAGATACATTAAATGTCGAACAGCAGCATACATTGATGTCTCGCTTATCAAATGCCGTTTTAATATCTGAAGGTGCCGACATTAACGATGCAGGAGCCCAATCTCTAGTTTGGGCAACCTATACAGAGCAATCACCCGGTACCAGTTATGTGGCGGGTAAACCCCATCCAAAAGCCCCTCTGATAATTGCCGTAACAACACCTCAGGGTGCCATGAATGCGACATCACGAGAATCACTCGTTAAAGATATAAGCGAAATAGTGGATGAGTTAATTGGTAAGTACGACAACCGGCTTAATCACTGGGTCAATATGCATGAAGTAGACGAAGGTAGCTGGGCTGGAGCAGGTCAAATATTTAATCTTATCGGCATTCAACAGGCAATGAACATCAAAGCTGCTTAATTTTTTAAAAACCAATACGACGACAAAGGTGACATCATGTTAAAAAAACTATCTCATAAATTAATTATTTCAACTCTGCTAAGCGGTTCAATTTTATCAGCAGTACAGGCAAGCCAAAACTGTATGCCTATTGGTGGAGTTGGTATGCCGAATTTTGTACCTCAGGAAGATGGAACGATTACCATCGTTGCTCCTTTAACAGGCAGTGTAGCTAATGCCTCAGGCAAGGTAACGGCCCAGAGAAAAACACCAACTGGATTAGAAATGGATATGGAGCACTACTTCATGACTGAAAAAGGCGGTTTCATGCACACTAAAGATCTAGGCATTCTGACAGCAGTACCCGGTAAAAAAGACCGTTTCATGATTGAAATATCATATCAGGTTCAAGCCAACTCTACTTCTGGTGCTCTCGCCGGGTATAGCGGAAAATTTAATAGTTTCGGTCTGGTCGATCTGGCAAAACTGAATGGATTAATCCGATACAGCGGTGAAATCTGCAAGTAGACATTTTAGTAGTGATTGAACTAACTATTCGATCACTACTTTATTAGATAACGGGAAAACAATTATGAAATCGATTAACAATATTCATTCAACACCCAGAAGTATTCTTTACACAATGATTAGAGTGACTGATCTGAATCGTTCAGTTGAGTTTTATCAAAAAGCATTAGGGATGAAAGAATTACGCCGTGAAAACTTTACTGAAGGTCGCTTCACACTAGTTTTTATAGGTTATGGAGATGAAAAATCTGCTACAGCAATTGAACTAACTTATAACTGGGATCAGAACCAGTATCAGCATGGAACAGGCTTTGGGCATATAGCACTCGGTGTATCAGATATTTATGCCAGTTGTAAATATCTCAACAAAATAGGCGTAAAAATAGTACGTGAGCCAGGCGTTATGACTTATGCAGTTGATGAGACAGCACATAAAGAAGAAATTGCATTTATTGAAGACCCTGATGGTTATAAGATTGAACTAGTACAATTAAATTAACTCACTCACGTATAACTTCCTGTTAACAAGTTACAACCTTTGCTGGAAATCGCCTATAATGTTTGTTCATTAAATAAACAACAAATTTTAAAGACAAACATCATGAGTGAAATAACTGAATGTGACTACAGAAAGCCAAAACGCTTAACTTTCATTGATGATGAAAAACGATTTGCGTGGCTGACAACGCTACTGGATGCATATTCAATTATAGATGAAGGAGTTAGTGCTGCTATCACTCGTGAGCACAAACAAGGTCGCGAACTAGCCTGTGCAAAAGGCTGTAGTAGCTGCTGTACCACTCATCAGGATATACCCGTATATCCTTTAGAGCTCATGGGGATGAGCTGGTATGTAATAGAAAAATTAAAATCCCCCTTACGTGAACAACTTAACAACCAGTTATTGAATATTGATAAAATAGATACCTGCCCTTTTCTACTCGATGGTGCCTGCAGCATACACCCGATGCGCCCAGCAGCCTGTCGACAATTTAATGTTTTAGATACACCCTGTGCCGCTGGTGAAGATGCATATCACACTCGTAAGCAGGATGTTATGATCCCAATACAGCACTATATAAACAATGCCTTTGATACCATGCTGCCCTTTTATGGCATCAAGAAAAAAGGCGAACGTAAAAAAGCAATCAAACAGGGCGCTTTACACTCTGTAGCAAAAGCAATGCGTGAGTGTAATTGGCAAACATTGCCAGAAAAAATGGATAACTTTAATAAATCAAACTGAAGTAGATCTTAACCTTTACACGAAATAGATCAATATAAAGTCATTCATCTACAAAAGGATGTAGCTTTTTGTTTTATGATTAAATTTTTTATACATTAACTTAATATTAATATAACCATTCAAAAACTACTCACGTTATCAGTTGTCTATGTTATACCGTAGAAACTATATGTCATATAAAAAATAGGCCGAATCTGAAATGAGATTAAATTTAAAAAAATATCCTGTATTATTTATTGCCATTGGATTAGGCATTGTTGTTGCTATTATTCTAATAAAATCTAAAAATTCCATGCAGCATGATTCTGTAAAAATGCCTAATAAAGCAGTAGAAACGATAGTCGCGTCTAATATACCTTTTAGAACACGTATCACGGCTTATGGAAATGTAGAGCCCGCTATCACATTAAACGGAATGGCTGAAGTAAGCGGCAAAGTAAGTTATATACACCCTAACTTAAAGCCAGGTGAAACCATACCTGCTGGCACACTAGTCGTTAGAATTGAAGCTAAAGACTACACCGTTGGCCTGAAAAAAACCGAGGCGGATTTAAGTGTTAGCAATTCTTCATTAAAAGAACTCACAGAAAATGAAAAATCTACTCAACGCTCTCTAGTACTTGCGAAGAAAAATCTCACCGTGGGTGAAGCCGAATACTCACGCATAAAAAAAATATGGGAACAACGAGTCATATCAAAATCAACTCTCGATGCAGAAGAACAAAAAGTATTACAGCTACGTCAGCAGGTTGAAGAGTTACAGGGGAAACTTAATACTTACGATAGCCGAAAACAATCTGTTGTATCACAAATCGCTCGCGCTGAACAGGAAGTGAAAAATAGCCAGACAATATTGGGGCGCACCGAAATCACACTGCCTTTCGATGCACGCATAGGCACAGTAAATATTGAGAAAAACGAGTTTGTTTCAGTCGGCTCTATTATGTTTGAAGCCATTGACCTTAAAGGTGTAGAAATTAATGCTCATCTTGCAATAGACTCGATGCGAAAACTGGTAAACCATCTACAGGACACACCCGATGCCAGTCAACAAATTGCACACGGTGGTCGTATTAATGACAGCCTGGGTTTAGACGCGACTGTTCGTTTAGTAAATGGTATGCCTGGCGCCGTATGGGATGCACGTGTACTTCGCTTAAGTGATTCAATTGACCCTACACGACAAACACTCGGCATTGTCGTGGGTGTAGACAACCCTTATGAAAAAATTATTCCCGGCGTTCGACCTCCTCTAATTAAGGGTATGTATACAGCTGTAGATATTCGAGCACCTAACCACTCTGCTTTAGTTATACCTAGAAATGCAGTGCATCAGGGACGTGTTTATATTGCCGATGAAAACAATAAGCTGGTTATTAGAAATGTTGATATTCAGTTAGTACAATCCGATCTGGCGATAATTAAAAAGGGCATCAATGAAGGTGAGCGCGTTATCATTACAGATATGATTCCGGTAATTGAGGGTATGCCTTTATCCGTAACTCATGCTAACGAGTTTGAGAAAAAGATGAGAGTACGTGCCGCGGGTGAGCAGTCGGGGCTGAATCAATGATCCGTTTTTTCGCGGCACACCCCACCGCTGCTAATATTCTTATGTTCATCATCTTATTACTAGGAGCCGCTTCACTGCCCAGTCTTAATAAAGAAACGTTTCCTGAAATCTTCTTTAATCAGGTACAGATTACTGTTGCATATCCAGGAGCAAGTGCGAGTGAGGTTGAAGAAGGAATTTGTAATCGTCTGGAAGATAGCACCGATGGTATTAGTTTTTTAGAAGAACGTCGTTGTGAAGCCCGGGATAATGTCGGCATTATGGTGCTGGATATGCAGGAAACCGGCAACCTGAAACAGTTTATGGATGATGTTATTAGCGAAGTTGACGCTATAGATGACTTTCCCGATGACGCAGAAGAACCTGTTTATAAAGAACTTGGCCGAACCAAACCTGTCGTTAGTGTCGCCATTAATGCGAATTTATCACAACCCGAACTTAAAGCTTTAGCTGAATATTATCGATTACGCTTACTGACTCTACCTGACGTACCCATGGTAGAAGTCAGCGGTTTTTCTACTCATGAGTTTAGCGTTCGTATAAAAGCGGAAACATTACGTCGTTACCATCTCAGTATTACGGATATAGCAAACTTAATACAACAACAGGCCATAGATTTACCCGCGGGCATACTTGAAGCAGAACAACGCTCATATCAAATTCGAGTAGAAAATGAGCGCCGTAGTATTCAGGAATTATCTGAACTGGTTATTTTAAATGATGAAAAAGGTGGCCGTTTAAAGCTTGGAGATATCGCCACTATTGTAGATGATTTTACTGACGAAGAAGTGCGCGTGGAACTCGATGGTAAACCCGCAGCGTTGCTTAAAATAAGTAAAAATACAACTGATGATACGTTAAGTGTTTTTAATGCTGTACATGATTTTGTAGAACGTGAAAATGCAATATTACCTGAATCTACCAGACTGGTAATAACTCAGGACTCTGCCTCAATTGTACAGGACCGTCTTAACTTATTACTCACTAATGGCTGGCAAGGACTCTTATTAGCAACAATCTCTCTATTTCTATTTTTTAGTTGGCGTTACACATTCTGGGTAGCACTCGGGCTGCCTATCTCTTTTGTCGGCGGTCTGATGGTAATGAATTTATTTGGCATCAGCATTAATATGATTTCTATGGTAGCGCTATTAATGGCTATAGGCATATTAATGGATGATGCCATCGTTATTTCAGAAAGCATTGAACACGAACATCGAAATGGTAAATCTCCTCTGGATGCAACTGTAGATGGTATTAGTAGAGTAGCCCGTGGCGTCTTCGCTTCTTTTGCTACATCAGCAATGTTATTTGGTAGCCTGTTATTCCTTAAAGGCGATATGGGACAGGTAATGGGTGTACTACCCGTTGTTTTATTATCCGTGTTAACTATCAGCCTGATCGAAGCTTTTTTAATATTACCTCATCACCTGAAACATTCACTTGAAACTCACCAGCAAAAAGAAAAAAGTAAGTGGCGATTAAACTTCGAACACAAGTTTGATACGCTGCGTGATAATGTAGTTAAACTATCTCAATTAGCGATTCAGTATCGCTATTTTACGGTTGGTAGTGCAATTGGTTTACTGGTCATAACCATCAGTTTATTTCCTTCAGGTTATATAAAATTCAAAGCTTTTCCCGACCTTGAAGGCAATGTTCTTGAAACTCGTATCATCATGCCACAGGGTACACCGTTTGATAGAACAGAAGCAGTTGTAGCCGAGTTGCTTAACAGCTTACAAAATACTGTTACGCAATTACCTGCCGAGGAAATAGTGTTAGATGAAAATGGCAATGAAAAACCTGGAAAGTTAATAAAACACATACAGGTATTTTTCAGCACCAATGCAGACGCCGGCGAAGAAGGAGCACATCTCGCGACCATTAGCCTTGACTTACTTGATGCCGAAATACGTAACACATCTCTGAATGAGTTACGTCGTTTATGGTTAAAATCAACACCTACCATAGCCGATGCTATATCGATTCAATTTAAAGAACCTACTATGGGTCCTGCGGGCCAGGCTATCTCTATTCGCTTACAAGATAGTGACCTGCAACAACTTTCCAAAGCTTCCTGGGAATTACAAACCTGGTTAAAAGGTTATCCCGGCGTCTCAAATATAATGGATGACCTGCGCCCCGGTAAACCTCAGTTTACTGTTAGCCTACACCCAGGTTCACTTACCTCTGGTCTTAATGCACAACAACTTGCACTACAACTTCGTGCCGCCTATCAAGGAATAAAAATTAATGATGTGTTTAAAGACCGTGAAGCATATGAAATAAACGTTAAACTCGATACTGACAGAGAACATGCTCTGCGTGACTTTGAACAGCTTGCTTTATTTAATAACCAGGGCATGGATATTCCACTGAATGCGATAGCAGGAATAACTGAAAAGCGTGAGTTCTCCACCATCACACGTATCAATCACCAGCGCACTGTCACCATTTCCGGAGACATAGATGCGGCAATATCTAATACTAATGAAATTATTAACGATACCCGCAAACGCTTTTTATCAGATTTACAACAACGTTACCCCGGCATGTATATTAGTCTGGAAGGTGAAGTAAAAAACA
>Ga0316206_1002549_pt1 | contig 11969 bp, 10 predicted proteins | sample 6monthpyrite_MG_FD_204942 | JGI IMG/M metagenome (GOLD analysis project Ga0316206, IMG submission 204942) | Microbial mat bacterial communities from mineral coupon in-situ incubated in ocean water Damariscotta River, Maine, United States -... | ecosystem: Environmental > Aquatic > Marine >...
CGTTTAAGATCCCATCTTGAAAAATATATTCCACTCTTTACAGGAGGCATTATTTCAGCATATATTGCTCGTAAATAATCTGGATAATCTTCACGACTTTCTTCATCAGAGATGCAAGAGCCATCTGCACATTCTAAGCCATTATTTCTACTCTGTAATGCTTCAAATTCACCTCGTAATTCATTTAAATCTTTTATATCCATTATTCTATTCTCCCTACTTTTGCATAATCATAATTGCTATTTTTTAAAGATGTCAAATACTCAAAATCACTTAAAATAAACTCTAAAGTCACATCAGCAAGATCAAAATAAAATGCAGTCCCTGCTTCGCTCTTCACATTTAAAAGATACATTGTAGACCATTCTAATAGATGCTCTTTTAAAAAGTTATACTCCATTTCAGCAATTTGAGCAGCTGTTTCATAATTTTCATCTTCTAAAGCTTTCATCTGGGCATCTGCAAGTTTATACATAAACTCCAATTCAACGCCTATGTGATCCGCACCCATCACACGAGCTTTATCTAACTCTACTCTAAAATCAAACTCATTAAACAGTGCTTGCACAGGGTTGTCTCCACCTGTCTCCATCATCTGATCTTCTCTCATGTAAAAAGATTCGTATGGCACAAGGTGCAATAAAAACAGATTAGTAAAATCAACATTAAGATATCTTTCTATAAGTTCTTTTCTATCATACTCTTTTCGCTTATTCCAACTTTTATAAGTCGGGAAAAATGAGAGCATATTTTCATCATCTTCTATTGATTTTAATAATCCTTCATCAACTTCACCCATCGTAAGTCTTGATGTGAGAGCATAAATATTTATACGTGCAGTTTGTTGTTCTCTTAAATCATTATTCATTGATTTTATACCTTCGTGGGAAAATTATATTGCGGAAGTATATTAAAGCCACACTTGAAGTGGGCTTTAATATTGGAATTAAACGTCTTTAATTTCGACTCTGTAAGCTTTTTGACTTGGCTTAACAGGACGCTTAATGTGATACGGACGACGCCATGTATCACCAGCTTGAAGTGGACGAGTAAGACCGTCTCTCCAAGCTTGATAAACCTTATTGTTGTTTTCATAATTTACATAAATATCACCGATTTTTTCATCAGCAGATGCTTTTGTAATAATAACTTTTTGATGCCAACCATGATTACCTGCGATTGGATCTGGATGACAAGGTGCTACAGCATTTTGCCATGCACCACTAAGTCCATCCCACCAAATGTCATCAAGGTCTTTATTATACTCTTTAAATTGCCATACATTTTTATATGGATGAATTCCTTCTTTAGCTTTCATAGTACCTACTTTACCATCGTTTGTCATTTCAAACAATGGAGCACCAAGACCCATAATACCTAGTTTATGCTCAAATCCTGGAATATCTACAGAATTTTTGAGTTTCCAACGACCGGCATGGTGTGAACACGCAAGAACACCTGGACGCGTAGCTTCAGTTGGCACAGCCATAGCGATAAAGTAACCACTGTCAATTCCGGAGAGTGTATCTGTGATTTGAACTTTAATAGCATCTCCACGCTTAATACCAAGTTTTTCAGCATCTTTTGTATAAATCCATACAGGATTATGATTTTGTGAAATCTCCATAAGGTGTTTAGAATTTACAGAACGAGTATGAATATTATATGGTAAACGATAAATTGTATTTAATGCAAATTCATTTTTCGCTTTCATGTGCTTATGGTGTACTTGCGTTACGATGTGTACCATTTTTTCACTCTCAGCATCATTTCTTGGGTAGATAGGAATAGCATATTCAGGCCACTTCCACTCATCAGCCAACCATTCAGAGAAGAACTCAAGTTTTTTACTTAGAGTATGGAAACCTTCATGGAGTTTACCATCTATATCAACACCAATTGATTGTTCCACCATACCATTTTTAACCCATAAAGCACCAAACTTATCTTTTCTTACTTTATCTTTATGGTGCTTTTTACCATGTGCTGTGTAGTTAGTTCCATCAAATTCAAGCTCTTCTTCTTGAGGTTTATATACATCAGTTTTCTCAGTCCAAGCGCCATGATCTCTCATATAACAATAAACTGGATACTCTTCATCTTTATATAACTTATCCGCAGCGATTTTTAACTTAGGAATAAGACTCATAGCCGCATCAAAATACTCCGGCACTGTTACACAACGAGATGGGTCCTTCTTGCTTGCCCAATACTTAGCCATACCTAAAGAACCATCAGGGTCAACATGATGCATAATAAGGTTTGGCCAGAATTCTGATTCTTCCCAAACTTCACCAAGACCAAATTTCATATGTGCTTCAAGTGTAGCACGAGTTGGATCTTTAGGTTTCCAACCAGCTTTTTCAGCAGCAACACGAAGAACTGCCTGACGGAATTCTATTCTTTGTTCTGGTTTAGATGGGGTTGACTGTTGATCATTTCTCTCACCTGCAAGTCCAACTGGAAGTACATAATCACAATACCAGTTTGTTTCAGACCAAGTTGGAGAAAGATTAAATGTTAACTCAAATTTATCTTCACGCTTGAGTGCTTCCATCCATCTAAAACCATCTGGATTAATCCATAATGGATTGTGCATTCTTGGAACATACACAGAAATTTTTCTTGGTATGTTAATACCTTTTTTCTCCCATTTATCCAACCATTCTTCATCCATCATAAGTTGAGGCATCATATATCCCATTTCATATGTTGAAATTGGATATTCTGGTGGCCAAGCAAGTTCATTCCAGACATCAGTTGGTTTAGGATGTTCTCCGGCTACTGTAGCCTTATCACCCTTACCTGCAACAGAAATCTCATGCCAGTGGTGCATTCCAACTCCACCGATATCTCCACGCATAGCTCCAACAAGAACTAAAGGTAAGAAACCTGCGCGAGTATTCATCCATCCACCACGGTGACCAATCGGTCCTGCACGCCATAAATATGTAGCTATTTTAGCACCGGCAGGTACAAATAAATCCCAAAGTTGGTCTAGTTTATATTCCATTCCTTCAAGTTTACACTCTTTTACAACAAACTCTTTAGTATAAGGAGCATATAATTCTTTTAGAACTTCTACAAACTCTTCATAAGAATCACCAGCAGGAACTTTTGAAATATAACCATAGCCAACCATTTTCTTAAGGTACTCTTTGTTCGCCATCAGACGATCCCAGTTTACCCAGCCTTTTACAAATTCATGGTTGATTATATCTTCACCATTTTTATCTTTTTCATGAACAATTCTGTTTACGAGGTAAAGATAAAGTGCCGCTTCAGTTCCTGGCCAAGCCGGAATCCATAAATCAGCCATACCAGCTGAATTAGACATACGAGGATCGATTACAACCATCTTAGCACCGCGTTGACGAGCCTCAGCAATAAGTCCGGCTGATTGTTGGAAATAGTGCCCAGCATCTGCTGCATGAGATGATTGCAAGAAAATAAGATCAGCATTAGCCCAATCTGGAGAGTTTCTATCATCATTTGCCCATTGGATTGTACCTTCTCGAGCACCTGCAGAACAGATATTTGTATGAGAGTTATACCCGTCAATACCTAAACTTTGTGGAACACGAGGACCAAAACCATTCTCATTTGGACGGCCAACATGGTACATGATTGTCTTCTTAGACATCTCATCACCAACTTTTAAAGTATCATGCATCTTCTTACCGATTACACTCATAGCTTCATCCCAAGTTACACGAACCCATTTACCTTCACCACGCTTAGAACCTGGTGCTCTTTTGATTGGGAATGGAATACGATCTGGATCATACATTTGAGATGTTACAGCATAACCTTTCGCACAGTTTCTACCACGAGAACCTGTATGAAGCGGATTACCCATATATTTACGAACTGTCAACACACCCTTGTTAAAATCATTTGTATTAACCCATGCGGTCAAACCACAACCAGCTTCACAGTTTGAACAAACTGTTGGAACGATTGTATAGTTATTTACTTGAATACCATCTGGATTTTCAGATGATTTTACGCCATGACGTTCAATCCCGCCACGCTTCCAATCTGTTCCATCAAGCTCTTGAAAATTATTCCATTCTGATTGGTCAGGATAAAATGAAATCGTTTCAGGAGTATTGGTAAATTTACTGTTAGCTACAGACTCTGCAACTGCATCAGTTGCAAAGACACCCTTCGCAATAGCTACACCGGCAACGCTAAATGCGGCACCTTTTAAAAATGTTCTTCTACTTTGTAAATACATTTATACTTTCTCCTTAACTTAACGATAATAATTGTGGAATAACTAGCCAAACATGTTTAACTACCCACAGACCTGCAATCGCTAAAATAGATGCAAGACTTAAAATACTACTGCTGTTACTCACTCTACTAAGTGCAACAAGTATCATTGGTAAGATATAAGCAACCCATTGTCCAATCCAGAACATTGTGGCATACTCGCCATCACCTTTTATATATTCTAAAACTGCTGCTGCTTCTTCAGCTTTCATAGCACCAAAGATATACTCAGACATATAAATAATAAATGCCATTAAAGCACTCAAACCAAGAATAGAACCAAAGAATCTTTTACTCTCATCACTCAGCTTTGAACCGCCAAGTAAAATCATAGCTGCAGAACCACTTAACGTAGCTGCTAAAATCATTTGTACTGATTCTGTCGGCATTGTCCACAACTCTCTAGCAGTTGATTCTGCCATAATACCTGCAGTATAAAGTGTTACAGGAATGCCTAAGATAGTTGTCCAAAAAAGCAACTTATCAAAAAGTTCTTCATCTTTTTTCACAAGCATTACAACTATCATTAAAAATTCTAAACCAACAAACAGTGTTGCCATCCATGCACCAACTGTAATAGCTGAAGTCCAGTGAGGATAAAAGAATATATGCCACATTCTAAATGGTTGATGCAAATCAGCCAATGTAAAGAGTAAGAACACATTCATCATAATAAATGAAACAATAGTTACTGATGTTCTCAATCCCTTCGTTTCGCTTGAATTTTTTCTAAGTAATAGGAAAAGCATAAAGATCAAACCTGTACCTATACTTTTCGCCCACATATTCATTGTAACATACCAGCCCCAAAATACGTCTGGTAAAGCCACATCTAAAGTTACTACAGCATGAGTCGCTGCTAAAGTTTCATGTACCATTAATGGTGCCCTCCTAGTGGAAGATGTGTTAATTTATTGAACAAGTTATATCCTTCTTCTCTAACAGATGCGAGAGGGTTAAGAGTAACATTACCGCCACCAACATAATAATGATGAGGGTTTGTTCCCTTCTCAGGTTTACGCACTTGCACATTCCCTTCGTGCTCCTGAATATATTTAGAAATATTTGAAGCCGGATCTTCTAAATCTCCAAAAATATTTGCTTCAACTGGACATGCAACAACACAAGCCGGCATCATTGATGAGGCAATACGGTGTGCACAGTAAGTACATTTATCAGCGGTTTGAGTCTCAGGATCGATATAAATCGCACCATAAGGACAAGCCATAACACAGCCGGCACAACCGATACATCTCTCTTTATCAATATCTACGATACCGTTTTCTATATAATGTAATGCACTAACTGGGCAAATCCTCTCACATGGAGCATTCTCACAGTGGTTACATCTAAGTGGTGTAAACGTTCTCTTTGTTTCTGGAAAAGTTCCAACATCCACATACTTAACACGAAGTCTCCATGTACTTAGTGGAACTTCATTTTCCACTTTACAGGCGATCTCGCACCCTTTACATCCCATACATAGATGCAAATCAACCAGGAAACCTAATTGCATATATTCTCCTTTAAGCCATTATCTGTGGCAAATTTAAGATTTATTACTATTACTTATTAGTTTAAAAAGAAACCCTTATATACATAAACAAGGAAATTCTTAACTCCGAAAATATTATCTAATTTATCTTAAATTAGTAGTTAATAAGTAATATTTTTTTTATAAACTCTTTTAATTGTGTAAATATGAAGAATATCTTTTTTTTTAAAGTTAGATTTAATATAGTTCTTCCAAAACTCAAACAAATAGGCATTAAAAGTAGTGTTAAATTTGTTAAGCGTGTAAGCAAAAATCATTCATTCAACAAGAATCGGACAATTTTAAGGACTCAATGAGTATAAATCAAAAAAAAATTCACTTAAATTTTAATTTTATGATTTATATGATAAAATCGACGGGAATATACCATACTAAGGTTTGAATATGCGTAATTATAAGAAATCGTCATTCGTTTTGTTACTACTTTTTTCATTTTTTTTGATTGGATGTCAAAAAAATAATAGCGAAACAGGACCTACGGGGGCAGGAGCAACTTCAAATCCAAGTTTCGTGCCGTCTGTAACGGATTCAAATGTTACTGTTATACTGCCTGTATCAGCTAGCGTGGTGACTTTAAATAATGAAGCAGTCAATATTCAAGTCAAAGTTTATGACAATTTAAATACCCCTTATTCAAGCGGAAATATAAAAGTTATATATCCCGATGAGGTTAAAGCAGGTAGAGACGTAGGTAGTTTTCAAAGTATTACCGTCCCTGTCAACAATGGCATTGCTAATTTTGCATACACAGCCCCAAATAACCTAGAAAGTGATACTTCGGATATATATTTTTCATTTTATCATGATTCTGAACCATCACGCATAAAAACATTTACTATAAGCATTAGCCCCACAATTGGGCAAACTATTTTAAGTAGTTACAAACTTAATAGTAGTATAGGAACAGATGTAAGTATTGGTTTAAATAGTGAAAAGTTGATTTCTTTTTATGTTCAAAATGAGAAAAATGAATTACTGGAAGATTCAAAAATAAATTCTATAACAATTAGCTTAATGAATCCCAGTCTCGCAACACTTGAGGACAGGCTCGGGAATACAGGTACATCTTTAACAGTAAATTCCAAAAACAATGCAAATATAAATATAAAATCTAATACAAAATCAGGAATAGTGCCAATCAAGATTGATGCAGTTTTTTTAGATGTAAATTCTAAAATAAAGACCCTCTCAGAAGTGTTTAATATACTAGTGTTATCTGGACCGCCTAGTGCCATGAGTTTGTCTTATGCCGGAACTGATCAAATAGCTGAGCATGCAAAATTTGTAGAAAACTGGGTCTTAACAGTGACAGACAAGTATAATAATTTAGTAAATACTAACCCTGCGGTGTCCATGGGAATGATTGCAGGGTTTGCACAAGACAGTTCGCATACGGCAACAAATATTCCTAATTATCTTTTCTTCTCTCCGGGAACAAAAGGTGGTGTCATAAATCCTGATACAGACACTTTTACTGCTATAAATGATGTTTTTACTGATATTGATTTGCAAAATGATATTCTTGTTACATTTGGAAACGGATATACATACAATGCTTCTGGTAAATGGGATATAAGCACAAAATCAGCTACTGTACTGGGCTTGCGAGATGATTATACCAGCGCAAACACTGCAAATCTAGGTTTTGCAGTTGGGCACAATCAACGAGATGAGACCTGTTCAGATAGTGGCGCTGGTGTTGTAGCCAATGTTTATCCACTCAATGACAATTATATTATTGATAGTACTGGAAGTTTGATTTTAAAAGTTGAATATGATTATTATTTAGTTGGTAAAAGTACTATATTATGGGTGAACTTGGTTGGCAAAGATTATGCTACGGATGAAACCGTAAAAATCGGTGAAGCAAAAAAAGTAACATTAAGAGGTTCTGGATTAGATGGTGAATCTTACAGCTTTTCTAAAGGTTTTCAAGGCATGGTTAGATTAAATGTATCAATAAGCAATACCGTAGAATGGTATAAAAATGCAAATTTTGCATACAAAGTTTCGCTAAAAGCCGATAATACAAGTTGGAACATAGTTGGTACATCAATGGATAACAACATTACATCTTGTTACCATAGCGGTATTGCCTATGTTGATGTCAATATTACAGCAGGTGGTGATGGAACTGTCAGTCTGGAAAATGTCTTGCCTACTAGTGAAATATAAAAAGGAAAATATATGAAAAATAAACTAAGTAAAATAGTGTTCTCAACATTTTTAGTTACAGGTTCACTGATGGCACAATCGATTGACAATACATATTCTCTCGTTGGTATAGAGGGTGGGTACAATAGTGTAGATGTAGATATGGGTGAAAGTAGTAACTCTAAACATAAAATGCCCTACGCTGGACTTAAGTTAGGTGCTCAGACAGATGAATATAGATTATTTACGAGTGTACGCTATTTTTCCGGTGATGATTTCGATTATATTACAACATATGGGCTTGAATTACAGTATTTGTTAAATTTTTCAAAATCTGTAAATTTTTATTTTGGTATAAATACTGGAATAGCCAATATAAAATATTCACCTGTAAATGGAGAAAAATATCGCACAACTTCAGATGGATATTTTGGCGGAGACGCTGGAATAAGCATGCACCTGAGTGATACTACTGATTTAGAAATAGGTTTAAGATATATAGATATCGGTGCTTCAAATACAATTAAAAATGTTACATATACATTTAATAGTATGACTCATGGGTATGCAAGTTTGATATATAAATTTCAAATCGATGAATGAATAAATAACTACTATTTTTTATTTATATGAGTCTGTGATGGAGTTAAAAACCCCTCTTCTACCATAGTGTCTACAACTTTTTTAAATACAGGCACGGCTGTTTGAGAAGCAAATTGACTTTTGTGAGGCTGGATAACAACTACACCAATAGTATACGACTTATCTTTGTCGTTTGCAAAGCCAACAAAAGAGGTGTTGTATTTATTGACATATTGTCCCCCTTCTACTATATGAGATGTGCCAGTTTTTCCACCAACTACCAAGCCCTTGGTTATAGCTTTAGTTCCGGTACCCTCATTAACAGTTTTTACAAGAACTTTGTTTACCCTTTGGGCAGTAGAGCTTTTTATAACTTGGATTTGAGGTTCTTCTTCTAGCTGGATCTTACGGTTGAACTCATCTGTAAAATTGTTCACAATTCTTGGTTTTACAATTCTGCCGTTATTGTTAAAAGCAGAGTACGCCCGAATAAGTTGCATTAAGTTTACTCTAATTCCGTAGCCATAGGCACAGGTTGCTTTATAGATTTCATTTTCCAGCCTTCGTGCACTTGGAATGGAACCTCTTTTTTCATAAATCAAATCACTGGTAGACTTTTTAGAAAAACCAAATTTAAGAAGTCCTGCGTGAAATTCATCTCCAGATAATTTTTGTGCTAGTTGGGCAATACCAATATTTGATGAATGCACAATAACATTTTCAGCACTCAACCAATCAAACTTATGCTCATCAGTAATCACTTTTCTTCCCATCTTAAAGCTGCCGTTATGTCCGTTCACCAAGTCATAAGGATTTATAAGTCCCTTGTCTAAAAGAAGAGAAAAAGTTATTACTTTCATAACACTTCCAGGTTCAAAACTATACTCTATCATTCCGCTTCGTAAAGAACTGTAATCACTTCTTTTTATATCTTTTGGAAGAAATCTGTTTGAACTTGCTAATGCTTTGATTTTGCCGGTTTTAGTTTCCATAACAGCGACCATAATCTCTTTGGCATCCAAATTTATTTTCATCTCATCACAGATTTTTTCTACTCTTATCTGAAGTGAAACAGGAATATTTAGCTGAATATTTAAACCATTAATTTTGGCTTTTGTAAAACTGTCTTTATTTAAAATAATGTAGCTGTTTACATCTCTAAAGCCTTTACTTGAAGCATCTTGTCTAGCAGACAATTCAACATCAAATCTTTTTTCTAAGCCTTTTACGCCGCGAATCATAGTATAGCCATCTTCTTCTATCTTATGTGGATAACCGATAATCGGAGTTAGTAAGGTTCCGTAAGGGTATTCTCTACTCTCACCACTCTCTATAATACTTAGCCCATGCACCGATTTTATACCAGTTTTTTTATTCAATATCTCAAGAAATACTTTGTATCTTCTCAGTTCATGAGCTAATCGTTTTAGATATTGGGCTTGTTTTTCTGCAATTTCGTAGCTTAAAACTACTACACCTTTTTTTTTACTTAACTTCTTATTTATTACAGCAGCATTTATTCCAGAGTATATGCTAAAAAGCTGTATAAAAAGCTCTTTTTTATCCGGGTCAATATAGCGAGTATTGACTATAGCTTTGTATACTTTTTTAGTTGTGGCTATGTGAAATCCATCAGCACTTATAATACTGCTTCTCTCAGCCTTGGAACTATCTTTTGCATAAAGTGATGGAAGGTTGCGAGATTTTAATGAAATTGAGAGCATTACGCTTAAAAATATTACAAAACCAAGAGCAAGCAGAGAATAAAGAAGAAATATTTTTTTACTTTTGTTTCGATTTATCATTTTACACCATTGTGTGTGCTTGCATCAGAATATAGTTGTTAAGAGTGTGAGCTTAGAAAAAAAATAGTTTATAACTGAGTTCTTCCTAACTCTTTGTATGCGTTTAAAGCTTTGTTTCTTATTTCAAGCATAAGTTTCATACTAGTCTCTGCTTTACCGATGGCAAGTGCCGCTTGATGAAGGTCTTTTACTTGACCAGTGGCTATATCTGCTACAGCAGTTTCGCTGCTCTTTTGAAGGTCATTTAAATCTGTCATGGCAGACTTTAGCTGATTTGCAAATGCATTTGGCCCGCCACTACTAGCGGCATCCGGCTTAGCTTTTTGTTTTAAAAGTTCTGCTGTTGATGTGCCAGAAGTACTATTAATTAAATTGTTCATAATATATTCCTAATTATCATAAAATCTTACTCTCTAAGGCTACTCTTATTCAAAGAGAAGAAAATCGTTTTTATTTTTTATTGCAATAGTGAAATTGCACTATTTGCCATATCTTTTGCGCTTTGAAAAGCAGCCACATTTGCCTGATAAGAGCGGGTTGCTTCTACTAAGTCTGCCATTTCTATAACAGGGTTCACATTTGGATATGCAACGTACCCATTCGCATCTGCGTCTGGATGCGATGGCTCAAACTTCATCAGAGGTTCTCTATCATCTCTTGCAATTTTGTCTACTATTACGCTCATTATAGCAGGATTTACTTTTTTTCCAAAGGAACCTTCATTTAATGGGTCTTCATATTTTGCACTTTGGGTAGAATCAGTCAAAGCTTTATTTAAATATTGGTTAAAATCTATAGCTTTAAATACAACCTCCTTTCTTCTGTAGGGACCACCCTCTTCCGTCCTGGTTGTTTGTGCATTTGCGATATTTGATGAAATAGTATTTACACGAACTCTTTGAGCAGACAAACCATAACCGCTTATATCAAAACTATTTAAAAAATTACTCATGTTTTACCTTTTTTTAACTAACTAAAGCTCTGTCTTTGACGAAAAGACTATTACTTTGTATTATTATTGAACTTTCGATGAAGCATCTATAACACTGGTTAAAATCATTCCATTTTTTTTCGACGCTTGTATAAGTGCATTAAACATGATAGAGTTTTTAGTCATCTCTGTTGTTTCCACATCTATATCAACACTATTTCCGTCATTTCTAGCCATATGCCCGTCTCTGAAAAAAAGAGTTGCTTTAGCATTGGATTTTTCATCCGTTAAAGGTATATGTGCACCATTTGTTTGTGCAAGTGCCAATTTGTTTGAATTTTCATTAAATACTTGCGCTTTTTTTGCTACTAGTGTATCTTTAAAACTTATATCTCTTGGTTTATAAAAAGGGGTGTCAGCATTTGCAATGTTGGATGAGATCATATCTTGACGTGCAGATCTATAATCAAGTGCTTGTTTAACTAGATTGGATAAACGATATGTTTCAACACTCATAACTAACTCCTTTTATAACTTATATCCAAATAAGCAATTTTAGTTCCAATTATGTCATTTTGCATATAAAAATAATAATGATGAAAAAAGCGTAATTATTTACAAATATCGGCAAATTTAAGCAAACTTTTATACTACATGCTACATA
>Ga0316206_1002550_pt1 | contig 11967 bp, 8 predicted proteins | sample 6monthpyrite_MG_FD_204942 | JGI IMG/M metagenome (GOLD analysis project Ga0316206, IMG submission 204942) | Microbial mat bacterial communities from mineral coupon in-situ incubated in ocean water Damariscotta River, Maine, United States -... | ecosystem: Environmental > Aquatic > Marine >...
GAAAAGATTGACAAAAAACCGCGAAGTCACCAATTTGATTTGGTAAAAAATTACTAATCCAGTCTTTAAGTATCCTTGCTAAGGTCGGAGAATATCCATTTGTTGAAATCGCGATTGTAATGGGGCCTTTCTCGACAATCGCTGGCATATAAAAATCACATTGAGAGATTTCATCGACAGTATTAATTAAAATTTTTCTTCTCTTGCAACTTTCATACACAATCGTATTTATTTGTTGATCATCTGTTGCAGAAATAACTAGATATTTATCATCCAGATATTTTTCAGAGTATTCATCTTTAATCCATATAATTTTACCCGTCTCTACTAATGGTAATAGACTCTCATCAATTTTAGGTGAGACAACCGTTATACTTTTCGAAAAATTAACTAAAATATTAATTTTAAAAGATGCGATGGAACCACCACCAACAACAAGTATATTTTTATCCGTCAATTTAAGGGCGATAGGTAAAGTTTTTTCCATAATGATAGAGTTATACTGAGGGCAAGTGAACGAATGAATCACCTGCGGAAACGCGAATTGCTAATCTATCCCTGGGGTCTTGAGAAACCTTTTCTATTTTTACGGATTTTTTTGAAAAATATTTGCAGAATAGATCTTTAAACTCAGCATCAATAAATTTAAATCCATCTTCAGTATTGCCAACAATGCAGCGATCATTTATAGAAACTACTAAGCCATTAAAATCGAATTTTATTTTATCTTTATAGTCTTCATCTTGCATAATTTTTTTACAAGCAGCGACAGCCGCTTTGATGGCATATTCCACTCTTTCTATGTTGGAGCCTGCTCTTTCTTCTTTTACAGAAAACAATAATCCAAGTTTGTTTTCAACACCATATTCCATTGAGTAATTCTCATCGTGTCCAATCAATAAGATCCCTGGCCCATAGGGTACATGACCGTAACTAGCAACATCAACTAAGACCTTGTCGCTTTCATTTTCTTGTATCCACTTATTAAACATTGGAGTAAAATCATCGAGTATGATCCCCTCGCTTCCCGCACAGTAAATTTTGACCATTAAATATTGAAGTTCCATAAAATTCCCCTAATCTTAACAAGAATTTGTAAAAGTAAGTAAAGGCCAATATCCGCTTACTTAACTATTTATTTTCATCCATTCTTAAATAACAAGCATGACAAGCCTCAATGAATAATCCTGACTCTGTAATCATCTTTTTTGCAGAAGGATCATCAAACTTTTTCGGCATTTCTTTTAATGCATCAAAGAAATAGCCCGCAAATTTTCCTTTTGCATAAGGATCGAAAAAAACTTCCGTATCGTAAAGTTTTTTCTTAAAAGCTTGATGGATTATTTTCCAATCGTCACTTATATCTTGATCAAAGGTTTTAACCAATGCTTTAGCACCATGGACCATTGCTGCAAAGGCTAGATCACCTGCTTTTTGAAAGTCTCCGTCCTCATGAGCAATTTGTCCGTCAAAAAGCTCCCTTTCAGCTGAGTGTAGATCAAAGTCTACCATGCTTATAACTTCTCCGGCACATTCGCCAATACCCATATCGCCAGTTGTATATAACCTCGTATCTCCCCAATCGCTATAATACGACTGATCTTTTTCAAAATCTGGGATTTCTGCTAAATCTGTAAGTTCCTTTTTTATTTTCACACGGCCCGTGCGTTTCACAAACTCATTAAAACTTTCTTCGGGCTCCTTCTCATTTTTAAACAGCGTCGTCACTCTTTTAACTACTTCAGGAATATTTTTAGAAGGAATCGCTACAATAGGCAGACCGTACTCTCCTCCATTATTGCTCCAAAGACCCCCTAAGACAACTTGAAAGTGAGCGACTCTATGGTTACCTTTCTTTCTATGAACACCAAAAAAACCTAAATCCGCCAAATGATGTTGAGAACAAGAATTAAAACAACCACTAATTTTAATTTTTAAATCATGAATAACATCATCGACAGCAATATCTCCGGAATTAAATTGTCTAAGAAGTTCTGCCGCTAAACCGCGAGAAGAGGAAATTCCTAACTTGCAAGTATCCGTTCCTGGACATGAAACAATATTTGATATTGCATTACCACCAGCAGCTCCGAGGCCAATTTCTCGCAATTTAATATATAAATTAGGCACGGCATCTTCTGGGATCCATCTCAACATAATATCTTGAGAAGGTGTCATTCTAACTGTACCTGGGCCATATTCTGCGGAGAGATCTGAGAGTCTGCGCAATTGATGAGCGGTTAGATCTCCTAGTGGTAAGTTAATTTTTACCACCACGTAACCTTTTTGTTTTTGAAAATAAAGGTTTTCACGGGTAAAACTCTCTAATCCTGCTATTTTTTTATTTTCTTTCTTGATAGAAATTTCTTTCGGACTTTCGGAATAATACCCATCGAGATCTGTTAAGTAATCTGTCCACCTCTTGTCCTCAATGAGAATTTTTCTCTCTGCATACACAAGCTTTTTAAATTCATCCATACCGACCTTAGCAACTAGAAACTTCAACCTTGCTTGAGATCTATTTTTCTTTTCACCCAACCTTGCAAAAACCCTACAAACCGCCTGCGACATGGGCAGTAGCTCTTTTTCCGGCAGGAATTCGTCAAATAACTGAGCCTGAAAGGGCACTGGTCCCAGTCCACCACCAACGTGAAATTCAAATCCTCTTTCCTTTCCTTTTAATTTTGCAATAAACCCAATCTCATGCATTTTTCCTAGTCCACAACCATGTTGAGGGCATCCCGAAAAAGTAATTTTAAATTTTCGGCCAAAATCCTGGATATCATTATGACCTAATAAAAAATTGGTTAAGGCTTTTGAGTGTGGCGTCACATCAAATGGCTCATCTCTACAAACTCCCGCAATCGGACAGGTAGTGATATTACGAACAGAATTACCACAAGCCTCACGTGTCGTGATACCAACGGATGCGAGCCTGCGCAATATTGTTGGCGTGTCATCGATATGCACAAAGTGTAATTGAAACTCCTGCCTGGTGGTAACATGAAGTATTCCATCGGAGTACTCCTCTGCTAAGTCTGAAAGCTCTTCCATCTGGTCTGGAGTTAAGCCTCCATATGGATTCTTTATTCTAAGCATGCCAGGAGCATCCCAATATGTGCCTGGCCCCTTAAATAAATCTTTGTTAGGAAAATTAAGAACTCTCTCCTTTATACCATCGTGCCTTTTGCCATTATCGTATCTTTGCCCATAAGCACCTTTTCTTAACCTAGTTTCCCCAAATATTTTCTCATCTACCTTGCCTACTTTAATAAGCTCAATTTCTCTTTCAAAAATATCAATTTCCTCTTTCAGAGTCGCTGGCAATTTTCCTTGGAGTCTCGTCTTCCAGAGAATATTATTTGATTTCATATTGTGAGTCTCCTTACAAAAGAATTTAGAATTATTTATTGATGATTATTCCATAGTTACGAATTTGCATCAAACAAATTTTACAATTAATATTCCAATTCACTCACGATACCCGCCTAAATAGGTCGGTGAATTAGAGCGTACTCTCTAAAGAAAAAATACTAATTTTGCGATCCATACTCACAATCATGCTTATGAAATTTCTCTTTCGCCTCTTTTATACTGCCTTTTTGCCGAGGGTCTTTTGGTCGATCATAGCTATTAATATACTTTGCGACATCCCAAGCTTCTTGCTCTGTTAATATATTTGGTTGTCCAAAAGGCATATTTGCTATAATAAACCCAGCTGCAGTATTTATCCTGTGCATACCAGCACCCCAGTTAAAAGAATTTTCACCCCAGAGGGGAGGGAACGCTTGTTCTCCCGTCGCAGAAACTCGACCTTGACCATCCTCTGCATGACAAAAGACACAATGTTTATCGTATATAACTTTTCCACGATTTTTATTTGGCCCCAGAGGAGGTTTTTTTAACTTAATATAACCTCGCCCATTTAGCTTCACCCCTGCTGGGGCACCCTTCGCGGACCAAAAAGAATAGGCCATTAAGCCTTTTATGACATCCCCATTTGCTGGCGGCTCTTTAGTACCGTTCATGCTATATTTGAAACATCCCTGCACTCTATCGGCAAAGGAATTTACCTTAGCATTTTTTTTTCTATACGTAGGATAGAGCCCATAAGCCGCCCACATCGGAGCAGAATTAGCGTTCAGGCCATGATTCAGATGACAATTAACACATTTCATTTTATTCCCAACATAAGGGGCAGCATATTTATCTGTTTCCGTAAAAACTTTATGACCTAGTCTAACCATGTCCCCGAATGGACCTTTTGGGATATCCCGCAGAGAAGGAGGAGAATGAGTCTTAGCACCCTTTCCTGCTGCGTTTAGTTCGAGTTGATAATCAATTTTTTTGTCTAATTTTTGCGCCTTTGCATATAAGCAAACGAGCAAGTTTAGAGTTGATAATATCAATATTTTTGCTATCATTTTGTTTTCCTACATTCTAATTGATTCTAAATAAATTGAAACAGCATGAATCTCACTCTCGTTTAACTTCACTGCAATCGGCTTCATCATAGAGTTAATATCATTTCTTCTAATACCACTCTTCCAACTGTTTAATTGTTTGGCGATATAATCTGAATGTTGCCCGGCCAGCCGAGGGAAAAATGGCGCGACTCCATGTGCATTCGCCCCATGACATTTAAAACATGCTGGCACTCCTTTTTCCCATAACCCCATCTCTGCAATCCATTTGCCTTGGAGCAATACATTCTCATCGTATTTTTTATCAATCCTTTTAATTTCCTTATTAGGTAAATTTGAAAAATACAATGCCAAATCTTTAATATCATCAACAGATAAAGCTTCAACCATGGAGGACATGACTCCTTCTGTATCTACTCTCAATTTGTTTTTAAAATCTAAAAGTTGCTTTTCAATATATTCAAACCGTAAATTTGCAATCTTTGGAAAGCCTTCTTGACCGGCCTCTCCGAGTCCCTCAACGCCGTGACAGGTTTCACAAGTTAAGACATTTTCCTTGAGCCTTTCTTTATTAAGCGGACTTTTTTTAGATAAGGCTTCTACCTTTTTTACGTTTGTTGTGACAACTTGTTTTTTGCAGGAAAGCAGTAAGCAAATAGGTAAAATATAAATTAACCAACGCATTCGCATCCTCTTTTTAAGAGTTTCGTTCTGGAACTAATAATTTTTTTATTAGATACATTTAAGTATCTAAATTATTCCATGATTCCAAAACCAGATCAATTATAATTATGAGGTAAACTTTACTTTAATTAGAAATAGTACTTAATGGTAAATTGAAAAAAATCGTCATCTTTAAAAGTTGCAAGTAAATCAGTCGGTTTAGGTTCAACAATCACCGATGCTTCTAATTGCCATTTCCAATTATTATCAATTCTCCGACTACTTTCAAAACTCCAATTTACCAACTTGCCATCATCATTACTGAAAATAAAACCATATAAAAACTCAAAAGATTTTTCATCATTTAGAACAATACGGGATCCTAAAAAAGTGTGATTATAAAAAGTGGCAAGTTTTTCTGAGCGGCTTTCATACAAATATTCAGTTAAGAGTCCAATATCTAAACCCGTATTTTTTATATTGGAAAAAGTATATTCGAAGCCAGCTGTTCCAGCTGAATAATCAGCTTGTAGCTTAGAAGATTTGGTAATTCCTTCAAACTTTAAAAGCCAAGATGCGATAGTATACTGGACGTCTAAACCCAATTGAGTCATTTGTGCATAATAAGGCTGCAATGCGGTTCCAGTCGAATTAATAACTAAAAAGGGTTCTCGGTCAGTCCCTTTAAAACCACTAATGCCAAGATCTACTCCCCCAATCGTGGATGAATAGCGCGAAGCAAAATCTATATGTTTTTCTTTCTCTTTACTTTCATACAGAGGGTTATCAGTATCAATTAAAAGAGGCCCACGAAATCTCCCATGTGATCCTGCGAAAGTTCTTTCACGAAAATAAGGGAGCACAAAAAAGTCAATATTTCCTAAACTTGTCACAAGAGTAAAGTTAAACATAGGCTGACCAAGTTTATCATCATCGGCCGTTAACAAAACTACATCTGTTTGATTTACAACATCCACAAGGCCATGAGTCTCAGTAACTCCCCAGAAGACTTTAGAAATCCCCACCCTTAATTCAAAATTTTCATACGCTGAAAGGTAGGAGGCTTCACGAATATCTAAATGTGTTTTTTGAGTATCGGGGTCGCTTATAACCGCAAAAGGAATAATAGTAACGACTCTTCTATCATCATCCCAAGAATAGGAATATTGCGGGATTAAAATCAAGGAGCTTTCAGTTTGATCGCCATTACCATAATTGCCTTTTTCAGGATACCATCTATTTTCAACAATGGCCTCTCCAGAAAACTCCCCAGGTATTCCTTTCGCATCAAGTCCCGTTGGCTGCACTGAAAAAATTGTTAGCAAGGAAAAAATGAAAAAAAAATTATAGCATCTTAACTTGAGCATACTTACCTTACCCTTTTTAAAGCATTTTTATCAAAGTCCCTAGTATTAATCCCTGTTTTAAACTTATATCCCGTCCATATTAGCTCAGTGGATTTTCCATTTTGTAAATTGACCATCGACATTATACTAGGGCGCCAAGTATTGGTTAAATATTTTTTGAACCCCTTAAATTCCAGTGTTTTCCGTTTAGATTTTTTTCTATCATAAAAATCAATTTTGTGAATTCTATATTCCTTAGAATCAACCCAGAAAACTTGTTTTGTATAACCAGAATTTGGGTATTCTGGATAACGTTCGACTTGGTACCCAGGATGCCCCGCGACTTCCATCTTTTTTATAAATTTGTATGTATACTTCTCTACCTCTTGACTCGAAATATCCTCATAAGCAAATTCACTTCCCATAAATGGACCTGACTTATTATGAGACGAGATTCTCTTCACCCTCTTGAGCGCAGGTAAATAGAGCCATTGATCGTCGCTTGCAATGGAATGAGAGAATGAAAGAAATGCCGTACCTTTCACATCTTTAGGTGATTTAAAAATTGTTAAAGATTTATCCCCATCACCTTTAACTTCAAGAGTTTTTATTTTCATTTTACGAACGCTTTTTTGACCTTGCTTATTGCGTAAAACCATTTCTACATTTGCAATTTGATTGTCCCAACCTTGATCGTTCTTATCTATTAGATGAGCAATCTCCAGTCCGCGCAAAACGTCTTCACTTGATTTAGCTAACTTTGAAAAACCTGCTGCACAACCAATAACAAGTATTAAGATACATACTTTTTTAATATTCATATTCTCCCCTTTTTCATCAATATTAACATTGCTTCCACTGGCCATCACTTTCTTTTTATCAAATAAAATAAGAATGGAAGGCAGAAAGGTAAAGTCTACTAGCAAGGCGATAAAAATTGTCATTGCCGATAGAGCTCCGAGCGTCCAATTCATTAAAAATGTAGAGAACATAAGAATACTAAAGCCAATCGTCAAGATTATTGTCGTTGCCAATAAGGCAGTTCCAACGTTCTCTAAGGCGTCGCCAATTGCTTCCTCAGGATTTAACCCCTTTTCTTTTCTAGCGCGAACATATTTACTTAAAAAATGGACAGTATCATCTACCACGACTCCCAGAGTTAAGGATGTCACTACAGCAATGGCAAAGCCCGCTTCACCAACTGTTAAACTCCAAATACCAAATGCCATCAAAGCGGGAACGATATTTGGCAACAAACTGATTAAACCATAACGAACACTCCCAAGCGAAAAACCTAGCACCGTGGAAATTAATAAAAACGCAAGCAGTGTCCCCCATGCCATACTTTTCACATTCCTCTCAGTAATATGCGAAAACATAACTGCTGGCGAAGTTCCCACAGCATGCATTTTAGTTGGAGTATTATCAATTAACCAACGCTCTAACCTATCATTAATTTTTAAAAAATCTTCCGTATCTAAATTTTTGAGTGTAACCATAACTCTAGTTCCGGCCTTATCAATATCTATTTGATTATTTAAATCGAGTCCATAGGGAAGAGACATTTCATACATCAGAAGGTACTGTGCTGAAAGCTCCCTATTTTCCGGCAGCTTATAATAACTCTCATCATCACCATGCATACTTTTATTGAGCCGCTTAAATGTATCTGTAATAGTGTTCACATGCTCCACCTCTTCCATCGACTTTGCATAATTCACAAAATTATCCACATGCCTTAAAAAAACTGGATGCGCAATCCCCTGTGACTCTCCAGAACGTATGTCAAAATTTATTTGATAAATTCCAGAAAGATGATTGGCAATGTATTCAGTGTCTTTTCTAAATTGAATTGATTTATCAAAATAATTTATATATTGATCATTTAATTTAATCTTGGGGATTTGCATACCCAGAAAGACAGTGCAAAAAGTCACAAATAGAGCTATCGGTACTTTTCTTAACATCACCCAATTTCCTAATGAGCGATAAAATTTAAAAGGAGCTTTACTTATGTCAGATCCCACCGAAATTGGAAAAATGGCGGTTAAAACTGGAAGTAAAGTTACCGAGAGAAAAAAAGCAATTGAAACACCAATTGCTGTAATATTTCCTAGGTCATGAAAAGGAGGTGTATCAGAAAAATTTAATGATAAAAAGCCGATAACCGTAGTTAAACTCGTTAAAAAAACTGGCTGTAAATTAACTCGTAACCCTTCGACGATAGCGTCCTCTTTAGAAAATCCCTTTTTTAAATACCCTATGATCGCCTTCAAGATATGCACTGAATCAGCAATCGCTAAAGTTAAGATAACCGTTGGTGCCATTGAGGAGGGAGGCGTGATCGGTATCCCCATCCATCCTGACACCCCCATTGCCCCGAGGACCGATAAAATAATGATAAAAAATGTATTTAAAACCCCAAAGACTGTTCGTAAGAGAAAAAACATAATCACAAGGATTATTAAATACATAATAGGTATGAGTAGTAACATATCTTTTTTAGCAGCGACGTTAAATGCATTATTCATGAAAACCATGCCAGACAAATAAACATTATGCCCAGGGTATTTAATTTTCCATTTTTCCACCATATCTTTTACATGAGCGACAACTGCAGGAGTTTCTCTGGTGGATTTTTGAGGCATAGTCACCAAGATGCTAACCGCTGTCATAGTACCTGTGGGATTGACAATACTATTGACTAGTAGTGGTTCTGTCGTAGAGATCTGCCTAATTTTTTTTATATAGTCGTCACTCAATTTCGGAGAACCAACCCCACCAATCAAATCCCGCACCATCAAGTCATCTTCAATTGCTTCAGTATGCTGGTAATTTGCCAGAGAATTCACCCTAGTTGAAAAAGGCACTTCCCAGGCCTGATCTGTTAAATCTTTAAGCGCCAATAAAGTCTGCTTATTAAAAATTGTCCCAGTATTAGACTCAATCACAATCAAAGCTGAATCGTCTTTGGCATAGATTTTTTGAAAACTTTCAAATGCGAGTCTCTGGGGATTATCGGCACCAAAAAAATAACGATAGTCACTATTCAATGTTATATTTTTTGCGCCATAACCAAGCGCACCTATACTAATCAAGCTAATCATTACCACAATAAATTTATGCGCCAAAACCCAGCGGCCTAAGCGCGCTGAAAATTCAATTTTTTCTTTCTCTAAACTCATCATAAAGTCCTTATTATTAAAATTCCTACACAGTTATTTTTTAAGGTAGATAATGCTTCACCCAGTTAGCAGCAACTTCTTTCATTATTCCACAATCATGAGGCTCAACATAAAGTGCCATCTGGGCCAAACCAAAAAGCATGCAGCCAGCTTCCGCCGCAATAACTTTGCCTGCGACATCTTTTTTTATAATGCCTTTTTCCTGGGAGCTTAAAATTTGCTCAAGTAAAATTTTTCGTAAATTTTCAAAATGTTTTTTTGCAAGATTTAATAAAACTTCGGGAACATCTGGGTAGCGAATAATTTGTGCACAAACACAAGTTCCAACTCGTCCGTGGTTCTCAAAATTCGTCCAAAGAAAATCTTCACAGAGCACCGAAAAATATTTGGGAAAGTTCCCTGCATAGGCCTCGGCCATCTTCACCATGCCGCCGTGATGATCAGCGATAAACCTTTTAGTCACCTCTACCGCCAGGGTCTCCTTATTTTTAAAATGGTAATGCAAATTCGCCCTGGTGGTGCCCAGAGCTTTAGCGATTTGTGCAAAACTCAGAAAGCTATAGCCACCCGCTTTCATTTGTTGTTCCGCAATTTCTAAAATCTTCTCACGCATTTGCTATCCCCAGCTTTCCCACTATTCTAACTTACATGTAAGTCAGCGCCTAACCTTTTCTGAAAAATAAAATCAAAAATCTCTTAATTTCAATAAGTTAGTATTAAAGCATCTTTTCTATTATAAAAGGGAATCTCAGGTCTTACTAGGGCTTTTGATGAAGCAAATATGTGAACTGCTTGCTCTTTTAGAAAAATCATCGACGTTCTATTTTTTAAGGTTCTTCCGCTTTATCTAGCAAAACAAACCTACTCACCTTCTTTAAAAATTGCGCCAAATTATTCTCCCGTACTTCTCCTACAATAGGTAGCTCAGTATCACTTTCAATATCAAGCCGAATAGAATAAAAATCGAAGTCGCCTACCTTCTCTCTAGTTTGATGAATTCTATAGCTACACATGCCGACGCCAAAAATACCGGCTTCTAAAAAAAATGGCCCATCGAGGACCTCCGCGTATAAGGACTTACGGCCTTTCTTTGCCATAATGGATATCTCTTTAAAAGTGTGATCAGTAATTTCGAAACATGAAGTTTCGGGCGCTGAAGTTTCTAGCGTCGGTACAGTTTCTTTTGATTGCAAGGCCGCCTCTAGATAGGAACTGTGCATTGCTTTTAGCTGGTCACGAACAGTTAAACCACCCTTGCAGGGAATATCAATACTCGCCTTTAATTCCACCATACGCTTGAGAGAATACAGTTTTTCGTCATGATAGGTTGTTGCCTCTTCAACGCCCCAACCAAATTTATTTTTTTCACCTGGCATAGGAATCTCTTGGAAAACATTCTTTTTAAAATACGCAAATTTCCCACACAATAAGTTTTTAGAATCCCCCTCATCTTTTGTATCAAAATCAAGGCCCTTTGCAAGTAATTGCATAATTTCAGTTTCAATCTCCGAAATGACATCTCCATTTTTTTTCATCTCAAATTCTTGGGTTAATTGACTTTCCATTAATTTCAAAATGAGTTTCTGGTCTATATTTTTAGATTCAACATATTTTTTTAAAGCAAAAGCTTTCAGGTTTTTATCAGGTGTAGTGGAAAATTTTTCGTCCGTTAAAATATCTTTATATAATGCAATTTTATCGTCAGCATTTTCCAGCTGTGAAATAGCCGCGGAGAGCAGCTCGATATCATCAAGTTTCTGTGAATCTGGCCTTTCTTGGTTAAGATGTATTTGCTTTTTAAGTTCATAAACACGCGAAAGGTAATCTAAGTCAGAGGGGGCAGGAAAATTATTGGTTTTCATATAGTCACGGATTGTTTCAAATTCCTGACCAAAATCCCAGGTATCTACTTTTAACTTCGACGTTTTTTTATAATTCATTTTAGAGCTATTACTCGCCGTCGCTCTCAAGGCCGCAGCTAAAACCCTTTCTTTTAATCGTTCCTCATTATGTGAGTCCTTAAGTCCCTTATTATTCGACAAGAACTCGTCAATTCTCCTGTTGGCATTTCCATGGTATTGTAAGTAATCCTGTAGATATTCTCCATAGTCCTTGTAAACCAATTTTGTACCAGATTTGGTAAGTTCATAGTCTTCAAAAGAGGAGCTACTTTCAGCTTTGGTAATAACCATTGCCATTACTAGAGTTAAAAAAAATGTAAATAATTGTAGTATCAATACACATTTGACGGTTTTGTAACCATTACATGGTTGACAATCTTGTCACTTGACCCCGAGCAGGAAAGAGTAAAAGAAAATTGTCAGCATGGGTCATCACTGCGCTCTGTTT
>Ga0316206_1002551_pt1 | contig 11965 bp, 20 predicted proteins | sample 6monthpyrite_MG_FD_204942 | JGI IMG/M metagenome (GOLD analysis project Ga0316206, IMG submission 204942) | Microbial mat bacterial communities from mineral coupon in-situ incubated in ocean water Damariscotta River, Maine, United States -... | ecosystem: Environmental > Aquatic > Marine >...
ATCTGAAAATTGTAATGAGAGCAAAAAGAAAATATGCAATGCCATTATCAAGGGTAGTAATAATGGCTTATAACAAGTCGTTCAAAAAGGACGCGAAAAAGCGTCGCGCCTTTTAACTCTAACGTTAGCTGCATAAAAACAGGAATAAATAAATGAGCAAGTTAAAAGAATCCGGGTATAAAGCACTAGTTATAGTAGAAGATATTGGACTATTAATTATTGCTTTAGCAACTGTAATTGCTATTAGCTTTGAAGTTGTTGAAATGTTCAAAGCTATGAAAGTGACACTTGCAGACCTATTATTGCTTTTTATATATCTTGAAGTATTAGCAATGGTTGGGATATATCTTAAAACAGGGAAGTTACCTGTTCGTGTTCCACTTTATATTGCTATAGTTGCGATAGCTCGCTATATGATTCTTGACATGAAAAACTTAGACACATTAAGAGTTCTTGGTCTCACGGGTGCCGTGCTAATTCTTGCTATATCTATACTTGCAATTAGATATGGTCACACTAAGTTCCCATATGATGACACAGAAAAATAGCTAACAAGTCGTTCAATAAGGACGCGATAAAGCGTCGCGCCTTTTAACTCAACCGTTATGTTTAAAAACATGAAAAGAAATTTACTAAATTATATTCAATTAGTATTAAGCCTCAGCGGTCTGGCTTTATTTGCATCAATGTTTTTTGCAAGTCCGGAGGCTGCTGTAAGTAAGTTTCACACTGTCATCACTCTTGACAGGACAAGCTATATTACAATCATTTCTGTGCTTGGTGCATACATAGCTCTTACTTTTGTGCTTTGGAGTGGCTTAGATAAAGAAGAGGATGTTGTTTTATTGAACAAAGTAAAATTAAAGCACATACATCAGACAAGAAATATTGCCATAATGTTAGTAATTATAAGCCAACTATTATTTATGTTAGGTAAATAATGTTAAAACATAACAAATCGTTTAAGTTGCCTGCAAAAGGCGCAGGCCGGGACCGCCTAACAGCAGCGGCCCCTTAACTCAGCCGTTAGAGCTATAAAAACACTATGGAAATAAGTTGGCAACTAGATCCAGAGTTTGATGCAGATCCAATAGATCCAATAGATCCAATGGGTAGCTTTATAATATCTGAAGGTAATACGAAAATAAGTACAGAGTGTGTTTATATCGACAGTATCTTTTACTCATTAGCTAAAGGCATACTTATGCTAAAAAGCTCAGCCTCGTATTCTTCTGACGTAATTGACGAACTCAACTCTATAAATTTTAATAAAGTTGGTGAAGCTGTTGTAATTGAGTACGAAAATCAGAAAGTATCTATACCTAATATAAATGAAGCTAAAAAGGCAATATTTGGCTCATTCAACAAGTTCAAGGAAGAGACATATGGAACAAACAGGAAAGAGTGTGAGCAATGTTACATAGAGACAGAAAATATAATCCAACAGTTTGGTGTAAGCTAAGCTCTAACAAATCGGTTAAGTACGCACGTAAAAAGCACGTGCCGGATGCTCCGCAAAAAACGCTACGCACCTCTTACCTCAGCCGTTATGTGAATATTTATAAGGAACAATGAATGGAAGCAAAAGTAGCAGTATTTGGAGTACTAAGGTTCCCTCCTGAAAATATAGAGGGAGTACTGCCGCATCTTAGAGAATTTGTAAAAGCCACGCAGGAAAAAGATGGCTGTGTTTTATATGAAGTTGCAGAAGATCCATTTGAAAAAGGGCTTATTCGCTTTTCAGAACTATGGCCTAATAGAGAGAGTTTAACTAATCACTTAAAGGCACCTCATATCAAGCCATGGAGAGAGCAAGCAAAGAAATATGAGTTAATAGAAAGGGTATTTAATTCTTATGATATATCATCAAAAGTTATATCTGTTTAATTGATATCACATAACAAAGCGGTTAAGTAAAGTGCTGCGCACTGGATGCTCCTGTCGTCGCACCACTTACCTTGGTCGTTATAAGGCATGAAAACAGAATTTAGAGAACATATGATAGATCTTCTTAAAACCATTGCATCGCCTGCTATGCAAAAGGGTTATGAAGTAAATGTCCCTGTAGCAAATGTACCCGATGAATTAGTATGCCAGTGGTTCGATGATTTTCATCCGGAAACGGAGCTTTTTAAAAATTCGTTTAACGACTCAGAAATAAACGAACTTACTAAGTTTACTGAATTCTATGATTCAAGAGTAAAGGCAATACCAAATGATGGTGGTGTTGCAAAACTACAAACCAATAAAGAATGGTTAGAAGTACAATCTTATGCAAAAGAAATCGTATCTAAAAATGAGTGGTAAAATGCCTTATAACAAGGCGCTCAAGCAGGGACGCATAAAAGACATGCGCCCCTTAGCTTAAACGTTAGGTGGCATTCAAACTAGTAACACAACGAGTTAAAAGATACTATTTATTAAAAAATCTAAAAAGGAAATAACTATGTGGTCACGAATATTATTAGCAGTATGTTCAACTTTGCTAATTTCATGCAGCTCAAGTTTAAAGAACATTAAACATGATGAAGCGTTAATAAAAGAAAGTGGCATATTACTAACAAGACTCATATCTAACTATCCTTTTGGTATAAGCATTGAGAAAGCTACCGGGGAAAAATTTTGGCTACAAAAACAAGGAAAAAATAATAAATCTACTCTTATAGCGGTCAGTGTTCCTAGTGGCAAATATTCTATTAGCGAAATTGGCTGGAAAAATAAACATGCAAAGTTTGTTGATGATAAATCTACTAAATTCACTATAGAAAAAGGAAAAGTAAATTATATTTGTGATTTAGGTGTTTATTTTAAGCTTAAAGGTAAAGATATTTTTGGTGGAGAGTTTACACCAGATTTACGGTTTGTATTACCAATCAACTTAATGAAAGATACGCTTAAAGAATTTAAAACAAAGCAACAAAAGCTTGCTGAAAAATATTCTTTCACATATCCTTTGGCATCAAACTGCGTACCAAGTAAAAACAAAAATGCTCAGAAATTACTATATATGTTAGAAAATTAAATACAAATACCTAACAAGGCGGTTAAGTAAAGTGCTGCGCACAGGACGCTCCTTACGTCGCGCCACTTACCTTAAACGTTAGAAGCCAAAGGAATTAAAATCAAAACTACAAAATACATAATCACAATCGTTGCATTTAGCATGTTAAGTCTGTCCAAAAACAGCATTAGTGAAACAAGTGATTTTAATTCAGGTTTAATATATCAAGATGAAGTAAGTGTTGTGTTTCTGAAAAAGGTACTTACATCTATGAATCTTAAATATAAAGAAAGCAATAATAAAGCAGGTACACTAATTCAGTGGCATTCCACTAGCGATATTCAGAAAAAGGAAATAAGCGAAAGAGTAAATCAGCACTATTTTATAACAAAGCATTGCAAAGGTATGAAAGCACCTTTACCGAGCAATCCATCTCTTACGGAGTTGTCATGCAATGGCTAGCTTCTAACAAGGCGCTTAAGCAGGGTCGCGAAAAAGCGGCGGCCCCTTAACTCAACCGTTCTGCGTACAGGATAATATATGGAATTTTTACCACTTGAATTAAATGGATCTAAAGTATATGCAGGTTTTTGGAAGAGGCTTGGTGCTGGTATCCTTGATATATTGGTTTTTCTACCATTTGGGTTTATCTTCTATAAATTAGAAAGCTTTTCAATACCAGGTGCCGTAATAAGTACAATACTTGCAAGCACAGTCTTCTCTATATACAGCATTTATTTTCACTATAAGTTTGGAGCAACACTTGGGAAAATGGCTGTTGGTATAAAAGTTACTTTACCTAATGGAAATTCAATAGGGCTTAAAAATTCTTTTCTTCGCTCATCAGTCGATCTTGTGTTTTCATTCTTTATGGTTTTAGCTCAAATTATAGCAATTAATAACGCCGATCCTGAGCAGTACTTAGAGTTAGGTTTCTTTGAAAGAACACAATATATACTACCATTACTTCCAGCATGGTACGCTTTAGTTAATACAAGTAGTCAGGTGTGGGTTTGGGGAGAATTTATTGTTTTGTTAACAAATAAGAGAAGAAGAGCTATACATGACTTTATTGCTGGAACAGTAGTTATACAAAAACAATTCGCAGAACAAGGCGCTCAACTGGACGCAATAAAAGCTGCGCCAGTTAGCTAATCGTTAGGTTTATATGAAACTCTACTCATTATTATCATTAATAACAATATTGCTGAGTTACAATGCTTATGCAGTAAGTACGGATAAATCTCAGTTTAATAACAAAGCATTATTTCTAAAACACAGTGGTAAACACCATATAGTAAAATCCTTTGGTGAATCTAATAATGCATGTATTGCACACATTCAAGAAAGTTTTAAAGTATGTGTAGCCTTAGATAAAGATATAACTATTGAACAACATCAAAACTCTGTTGAAATTAAGAGAGGAAATGATTTTTTATATATAAGGCATGATGAAATTGAACCCGTAAACAATTATTTATGTAACAAAGGTGTCGGTGAGTGTGATAAATACACTTACTTAACAGACAAAAGCAAAATACATAAATTTTACAATGCAATTATAAAAATTACCCCATATGATCTTCTAAATGCAAATAAAGAAGAAATAGAAACAATTAAAAATATGTTAGTTAGGAAATCAATGCTGGTATTAAAAGATGCTACTGAAATTAAAGCCATAGACATTGGGGATACATGGACAGGTATATTTACAAAGCAATATCATAAAGATACAGGTCGAGGTTTTTATATCAATCTCTTCAATAATAATAAACACTTGCTAATACTAGGTCGTGGAATTAATGTTAATTACAAATAAAACAAAAAACCTAACAAGGCGCTCAAGCAAGGTGCTTCGCACGGGACCGCTGAAAAGCGAGCGGCCCCTTAGCTAAGTCGTTAGGCAACCATAAAAACATGAACAGCATAGCCTACGTAAAATTTAACGAAATAAATTATGTTCAATTCATGTCTTTGTTAAATAAGCAAAAGATTAGAAAACATTTAATGGAACATAATACGTTTGATGAAAAAACGACAAAAGAATGGATAGAAAGTAAAATTAAAGTAAATTCTTCCCATGGTTGTAGAGTACGAGCCATCTTAATAGAAAATAGACTTGCTGGCTGGTGTGGAATTCAACTAGAAGACGGCAAGTATGAAATCGCTATAGTCATTGATGAAGATTATTGGGGGCTTGGTAATCAAATATTTAAAGACATAATGGGCTGGGCAAAAGATTTCGGCCATAAAATAATATACATACACTTTCTACATACTCGGCCTGAATATCAATTTTTAAGTAAGATATCTAGGAATGTTTATAAAAGTGAAATGTTTGGTAATATGTTCACAACATATGAACTGGCGGTAAATTAGTTTGCCTAACAAGACAATCAAGACATTCGCTCCGCTCATTGGGACGCCGAAAAGCGGCGCCCCTTATTTAAATCGTTAGCCACAATTATAAAAGGAAATTTAAATTGATAAGAAATATTCCTGCATTTGTACTTTCGCTTTTATTAGTTGCATGTACAAAAGATAATCTAGTTAAGGAAGGGCTAGGTAACATCCCTCCACATATCGAGATTATTTATGAAAAAGCTCTAAATGGAGATCCAGAATCACAAGATCGTATTGGAGAAGTTTTTCAATATGGAGATCATGGAGTTAAGAAAGACTACAATAAAGCATTTAAATGGTATGACCTCGCAGCTCGTCAAGGCTACGAATCTGCTCAAAATTCCCTTGGGCTTTTCTATGCTGGTGGGCTCGGAGTAAAAGAAGACTGCGGGGAGTCTATTAAGTGGTTTAGATATGCATATTTTAATGGTTACAAAACTGCTAAGGGCAATTTAGTCTGGATGCTATCGACATGCAATGACGATTCAATGAGAGATGGAAAGCTGGCTCTATCACTAGCTATCGAAGATTTAAAAGAAAATGGTACAGATTTAAAAAGGCTAGATAATTTAGCAGCAGCGTTAGCTGAAAATAAAAAGTTCGAAGATGCTATTAAGATCCAGACAAAGTTAATAAGCGTACTGGAGCAAACCGAGCAAAAAGCAAGGCTTAGAGAACATAGAAGAAAATTAAATAGTTATCAAAATGAGAAACCGTGGAGAGGTGCTTCCTATGATGACCCAGATGGCTTTTCAAAATAAAACGGCTAACAAGGCGCTCAAGTTTGTGCTTCGCACGGGACGCATAAAAGACATGCGCCCCTTAGCTTAACCGTTATATTTCATACCAAGGAAACTAAATAATTATGGTTAAATGTGTAAATGGATGTGGAAATTTATATCCAGGACAGTATGAAGGCATTGAAATCGATACTTGCGACTCTTGTTTAGGTATTTGGCTCGATTATAGTGAGCTTACCCATATTGTAAAAACAAATGAAAAGAAATGGGACAATGAGTATATTGGTAGAGTAACAAATCAAATTGGTAAAATTGGTGTACCTAATAAAGAAAAAGAAAGAACTATAAAATGCCCGAAATGTGACGAAATAATGCCACCAATTAATTACCAATATTCATCAGGCGTTATCGTAAACAAATGCAAATCTAATCATGGAATATGGTTGGACTCAGGTGAAATAGAAAAAATTCAAATATATATGGAAAAATGGAGAGAGAAGGCAAAGAATGAAGGAGGCCACTACTCTGATATTTTAAATGCGTTAAGTCAACAACAAGACGATAGACTAGATTCAGCCTTAGGTAATGGACCAGGAATGTTCGACCTTATCAATAGCCTGACATTAGGCATAGTTAAAATATTTTACAAATGAAATATAACAAGACGTTTGAGTTTGGTCGCTTCGCTCTCGGGACCGCTAAACAGCTAGCGGTCCCTCAACTAAAACGTTAGGTAAATGAATGTCAGATGTAACTGTAATTGAAGTAACTAAAGAGCAAGGTGAATTAGCATATTTTGTGTTAGCTGGTTGGGTGCTTTTTATTTACACAAGCATCAGATCATCTCAAAGTATGGGAGAGCATTTCTTTTCCAAAAACTATGTTAAGTCATGGTTTCCTTTTTTTCATGAAACAGATGAAGGAAAGAAGTGGGCCTGGTTAAATATTGCATGTTTCATATATGTTTTAGTTGTGAATTTTATTTTTTGGGGAAGCGTGGGGCTAACTGAAGCATAGTGAAAAATAAACTACCTAACAAGGCGTTCAACGTCGCCCATAAAAAGCATGGGCCGGACGCGAATAAAGACTCGCGCCCGTTAACTTAACCGTTATGCAAAAAAAGGAATTACATGAATTACCGTAAAATAATAATGCTGACGTCACTACTGTTTATATCAAACCCAAGTACGGCGAAGGAATCCACGTTTGGTATTGGTGTTGGAATAAATGATTATTTCACAATACAATTTCCAATAGAAACGGAAGGGTATTTAATTGAGCCTTCAATATCAATTTTTCAAAGAAATGAAGATAACTCAAGTCCACTAGAAATATATAAAAATGATTATGAAGAGACAAGGGCAGTCGTAGGGGTTTTTAAACATATTAGCAAATCTGAAAAGATTCAATATTTTTACGGAATTAGACTTGGTTACGTGAGTTCAAAATCTAATTATTCTAGAGTAACCTCATTAACAAATTCATCTTCTAAAACTGAAACTGATGGTTACTTAATAGCACCAACACTAGGTGCACAGTACTATTTCATAAAAAACATGAGTATTGGTATTGATGTTTCATTCACATACACAGACAAAGATGGTGAGAGAATAGATAACACAGTAGTTTCAGAAATAGGACTCACGGAATATGCTACAGAATCCGAAATTGTTTTAAGATACTATTTTGACTAATATGCATAACAATGCACTTGAGTTTGTTCGCTGCGCTCTCGGGACGCTTCGCATAAAGCCGCGATGCGCCCCTCAGTTTAGTCGTTATGTGTAATTAGTTAATATGTTTTTTATCAGAAAATACTATAGGAATAATAATGATAAAAAAAATATTTAAAAATACAAATATGATATATATGCTTCTCTTTGTGTCATTTAAATCATATGGTGTTAATTGTGACGAGATATCTCCTAATAAAATATCACAGGGTGATGAATATTATGTGATTAAACCTGTGGGGTCGTTAAGTAAAAATCAAATTAAATCCATACAAAGCCTACTTAAAAAATACGACAGAAGACTTAGTGGTACTTCGTCGGAAACATATTGTTATGAATCAAACGGAAGAAAAACTGTTGCAAAAGACGTTGCTAAGATAAAAAGTGGGTATTTGAATTTACAAGATAATGGAAAAATATCGTTAACCTTTAATGTTTACAATCTTAAAGATAATACAAACTATGGAGACTCACTTGAATTTTTTGGTGAGGTAACTTCAGATAGTCTAATGCAAATATCTAGCAACACTTTACTAATACACACCAAGAACAGAAAGCGCAATACGAAAGGAGGTTTATATGTATTTGAACGTTTTTTATCTGTTAGTCCTAGCGGTAGATATTTGAATATAGACTCAGTTATTTACATAAATGGTTTTTTTGCAAAGAATCGTACCTTTTCACTTAAGAAATAGAATATTCTGAAAGTGAAAAGAACACATAACAATGCGGTTAAGTAAAGTGCTGCGCGCAGGACGCTCCTTACCTTAAACGTTAGATTTCAAATATAAGGAAGATATACATGAAAATTTTTATAACAATAATAATGTCGCTATATATTTCAAACAGTTTTGCTTTAGACAGAAAGGATCTTGCATCTATTAATTTGAATGAAATATTAAAAGACACTCAAGCGCAACCTAGCAATGCTGGTGATAAGCATTTATCTCTTATTTGGTGGGTTCCTTTTGAGTACTGGGCTTCCGTCTTCTCAAGAGATTCAAATATTAACGAATCATTAAAAAAAGAAATGCTAGGAACACTAGAGAATTATTCCATTTTAGCTGTAGTACAAGCAGACATATCATCATTTGGTGCTTTTAATTTTTATCCAAACGATCACATACTCAAGAATCTTAAGGTTACGTATAAAAACTCTAATAATAAAATCTCAATTATAAAACCTACAAATTCTTATTCTAACGACTTAAAAATACTTTTGAGTCAAATAACTCCCGTTTTAAAAGCAGCAATGGGCAACATGGGAGAAAGTTTTAACTTCTACATATTTGATGATAAAAATACAAAAGGTGGTCGCATACTAGATCCTTATAAAAACGGACTACTCAAAGTCGACCTTAAAAAAAGTAACAAAGAAAATATAAACGTTTCATTTGAAACGCCTCTAAACTCACTCTTTCATCCTCGTTTATGTCCAAATGGCAAACCTGCTCATATTTCCTGGAATTATTGTCCTTGGTCTGGAAAGGAAATCTAACAAGCGGGTCAAGCTCGCTTCGCATGGACGCAAAAACAGCGCGCGCCACTTACCCAAGTCGTTATGTTCAAAAAATAAAATGACTGAATCTGAAGTAATTAGTATCTTTGCGAAAAAAGAGAAGCAGTGGTTGAAGCTAATGACTTTGGGTATGTCATTAATAGCAGTAGCTGCTTATCTATTTAATAGTCAAATTTATATAGGTCTTGGTGTTGGAATAATTATTGTAGGGTTCATAATAGTATTTTTTTCTACATTAGTTATTTACAATTGCCCTAAATGTCATGGCATTATTTCACGTGGTCAAGGTGTTGTTGTTTGGCCGTCTAAATGCCCAAAGTGTAAAATAAAATTGCGGTGAGTTATAAACATAACAAATCGTTTAAGTAGCCTGCTAAAAGCCAGCAGGCCGGGGCCGCCAAAATGCATTCGGCCCCTTAACTCAACCGATATGTGCATATTGGAATCAAACAAAAGGAAATAGAGTGACGTTTGAAAGGGTAATGGGGCTTAATGTAATCGATGATCAAGAGTATCAAAGATATCGAGAGGCAATGCTGCCTATTCTTAATGCCTATGGCGGTACTTTCGGCTATGACTTTAGGGTTTCCGAAGTTTTATTGTCAAAAACCGAAGATGATATAAATCGAGTTTTTACAATCGAATTTCCCAGCAAACAGAAAATGGAAGAGTTCTTCAGTAATCCCGATTATGTTGTTGTACAAAATAGACATCTCAAGAACTCAATAAATAGTAAAACTGTAATATCAATGCATGAAAAAAACATATAACAAATCGGTCAAGTGCGCCCGTAAAAAACACTGGCCGGATGCTCCACAAAAGACGCTGCGCACCTCTTACCTCAACCGTTAACGGTATCTCAAAAGAGGAGCCAGGCGCTCGTCGAACTACGGAATAGAAAGGCTTTAGTTGCTGCTAAAGCTTGGGCCTCGCTTTACCCAATGAGGGAGTTATTATCCATACAAGGCACTCCAGTTGATTCACAAAAATGAGTTCAATCGTTAGGTTAATAATAAATTAAATAATAGTATAAAAGAACCAAAACATTGCAGAGGGAATTTGAATGAAAAACTTAATTTCTGATTTATCGACAAGCAAAGCGGGATTGGTTGTAGGGGTTGCGTTTATAACCTCAGTTCTCATAGTAACCTTAGTTGATGATTTCCTTTTAGCTAATTTTGTAGTGCCCGGAGATACTGCTGTTTTAGCTAGAGATATTGAGGCTAATGGGAGGCTGTTTGGTTTTGCTGTTGTTGGTTATCTACTCGTACTTGCGCTTGATTCTATTATTGGCCTCGCACTTTATGTAGTGCTTAAACCAACCAGTAAGAGTCTTGCATTGCTTACAGCAGTTCTCAGACTGCTATACGCTTGTATTTTGATAAGTGGATTGTTTGCTCTGGTATTTCAAATTATCGATGTTTATGGTTATGCAACCATAAAGCTAATTGGATACATATTTTTTGCATTGCATATTTTTGTACTTGGTTGCTCGGTCTTCAGGTCAGGATATATTCCGAAAAGCCTTGGTATATTATTGATATTTGCATCATTCACATATACCGTATTTTTTGTAGATCTGCATCTACCTGAAATGCTTGAGGTAATTATTATGTTAACAATGGCTATTGCAGAGCTCTCACTAAGTATCTGGCTTATAGTGAAAAGAAATAAACTACCTGAAAATAGTATTTAGTGTGATTTCTAATTTTGGTCGCTGTAACAGATATTTTTTATGAAAATATCTAACATGAAAATTATGTCGCCTGCAAAGCGGCCAGCTCGGACTTGCGTTCCGCTATGCTCCACGCAAGCCGCATATTTAGGCGTTAGGTGAAAAATTAATTAGAGTCAGATTCAATTAATTTTAGATACGAAATCAACTTGGTGCTAAATAACGGAGAATACTATTCTTTGTTTTCTTTTGAATGTTTTTTGATGTCTTCATCAATTTTTCTGGCATTTTCAAGGATGTCCTCTACACGGTTACAACGACAACCACATACTAACGGGTTATCGAAATTAAGAGTATATTGTTCTTTCCGCTCGTCTGTACATGGCGAGCAAATTTCTTCGCTAATCACTGAGAGAAGCTTGTCGCGCCATGATTTATAGATGTTGTCGTTTTTCATATGGTCACATACTATTTGATATAACTGGTAGATTATGTCTAGTATGTTGTAAATACAAGTGAACGAAGAAAAGAATGACAGAAATATCATACAAGGCACTTAAGCGGGACAGACAAAAGGCTGGCGCCTTAGTTTAATCGCTATGTGTAATAAAAAATGAAAAAAGAGGAGGTAGACAATGCCACATATTATAATTGAGTACCCGGAACTGGCGATGAAAGGTATTGATATCCCTACGGTCTTAAAAACTGCACGTGATGCTGTTGTCGACAGTGGGTTGTACAAGTTAAGTCAAATCAAAACCCGGGCGTATGCGTTTGGTGTGCATACCTATGCTGATGGCACTGATCCTTATATTCATATACAGGCAAGGATTTGTTCGGGGCGCGATGAAGATAACCGAAATCGAATGAGTCAGGTCATTCTTTCAGGAGTAA
>Ga0316206_1002552_pt1 | contig 11964 bp, 17 predicted proteins | sample 6monthpyrite_MG_FD_204942 | JGI IMG/M metagenome (GOLD analysis project Ga0316206, IMG submission 204942) | Microbial mat bacterial communities from mineral coupon in-situ incubated in ocean water Damariscotta River, Maine, United States -... | ecosystem: Environmental > Aquatic > Marine >...
CTATTAGAAATTGGAGCCTCACAATCTCCCAGCTTAATATTCATTTTAAGGAGAGATTGAAAGATGCTTTAAACTTGGTATAATTTTAGGAGCAATTAGGTGTTGACACAGAATTTATTACACTCCCCTGTTTAACTTCAAAATTTTACAAATCCACACATTACATAACTCTCTTAGTAATTTCCTTAACAACTTCACGGACCCAAACTGCTCTAGACTCTGATGCCTCTTCTAGTTTAGCCACCATTCTTTTATCAATAGTATTAGCAACTCTTGATTTTACACTCTCTTCTAGTACTTCTTCTTTACCAAGATACTCAATAGCACTCAAATACACACTAACACCACTCGCTGCACCAGAGAGTTTTTTAGAAGATACCTTTTTAAATTCTATCTTTGTTTTACCAATTGAGATTGTAGAAATTTGTTTATCTGTAAGATACACCTGTTTCATAGGTACTTGATGTGTTAGTCCTAGTTGATAAAGAGCATTCGCACCATCAGGGATAAAATCTGTATTCATACTTCTTGAAAGTGCTTTAATAATATTTGATTGTGAGGGTGGGACTTCTCCCCAGCGACTATTTTCAGGAATATAATAAATCCCTCTTCTTATACGCTTTATTTCTCCAGACACTACCAGTCTAGAGAGTACTCTTTCAACAGTTGCCATACTACCAAGACTACTAAAATCTACATGAGTAAACGCCCAGCCAGAGTTATGATTAAAAATAATTTCTTTTACTTTAGTTGTATAGTTAGTTATCATAGGATCTCCTTTTGTCTGTAAATAATTAATTAATTATAGACATCATAGTATAAAAGTATGAATTATTTCATTTAACTATCTAGTGTAAATAATTAGTTTACTTATTATTAGTACCTAATAATTTTGCTGAAATATCGTTTGTATTCCTTGTTGCCGTCTCTCTCTGTAATGATAAATACTTTTTGAGTGTTGAACTATCATTATGTCCAAGTAATGCCGTCAAATTTCCAAGGCTAGCACCCATCGCACTTAATGCACTTACAGATAGATTTCTCATCCAGTGAAAAGTGAACTCTTCTATTCCAGATATCAACCTTATTTTAGGATAATGATCTTTAGTATGCTTAATCATAAAAACATTCCCTTTTGTGTCCACAAACTCAAGTAATGCATCTCTAACATCCCTTGCTAATGCAAATGTCATATCTGTATTAACTTTCGAGTTACTACCTCGCACTATGTATTCATTAATCTCAAAGTTTATATCTCCCCACTGTAAAGTTAAAACTTCTTGTAATCTACGACCATAAAATCCAAACAAGAATAATGCTCTATGATGTGGATTCTCACTACACTGAATGTTCTTCGTATCACTTATAACAATTAAATCATCCGAACCAAACAGTTGATGTATAGTTGCATGTATTTTCTTATACTTGTTTACAGCATCTGTAATAATCTTTTTCTCTTCAAGTTGCTTACGAACAGGTATATGACTTTTTTTAATAGGACTCTTAACAATTAAGTCATCTTCAACTGCCAAATCGAAAAGTGGTTTTAAAATTTCATATGCTTTTTTTCTTGTCGCCGGTGCAAAATCTTTTAGTGTCACATTTAAAGATGTAAATTGTGCAGCTTTAACATCTCTTATTTTTATTTTTGCTAGCTTTGACAAATGCTTTTCAAAATAGTAGTCATAATTGCGGATAAGCACAACACTCCACCCTTTTACAATTTTCAATTTCTCCCAATAATCTCTTACTGTTGCATTAACATCTGAGGAGAGAGCATTATCATGAATAATTTCATCTTTTATTCTATCAAGTTCTCTTCTAGCTGTTTTTAACCGGTCTTTAGGAGAGTGAGATTTTTGACTACTCCACAATCTACTATATCGTTTTCCCTCTACAACAAAATCAAACCAAAACTTAACTCCATCCTTATGGATTTTGATACCAGCATCATTAGTTTTACTATAAGATTTTTTATCTATTGCCATACACTAACCTTTTAAGTTTTCATTGGGTCTCATGTTTAGGTCTCTTTTTTGAAGATATCCAGAGGAATAAATAAGAACAAATAAGTATGTTATTATACCTATTATAGGGGTTAAAAGCAATCAGCAGGAATGATTAAGATATCTATAGTTTTAGAGTTCGAATCTCTGAGGGTCCACCACTTCAAAACCCCTAAATCAAGCACTTTAACAATATATAAAATTCTCTCATTAAGAAATATACAACTTATATACAACACTACATACAACATTTTGAAATTTTATTAGCTATTTTCCTTATCAATTAATTAATATTTGTCAATATGAAAAGCTTATACATATAAATAATTAGTTTGCTATAATTCAACATTCAAATATATAATTATTTAAAAGTCAAAATAATTGACCGTAAAGAAGAAATGAAAGCTGACGATAATTCACATTATTTAGTTTATAGAGTCTTAGGAATTTCCTATAAAGAAGGAATGCTTATTGATGAATATCAAAACACAGGACGATTTTTATACAAATATACTGGTTCATTTTTAGAAGAAGCCGCTACATTATGTTTATTTTTCTCAAACAGTTCTGGTTCTAAAACATTGATTAAAAATACAATAGGAAGCAAACCAAAAACATTTGAAATAGATTTTCTTAATGGAGAAAATGCCATAGAATTAAAGTGGCGTGATGCCACTACTGACGGCGACCATATAACTAAAGAACATACACGTGTTAAAGTAATTCAGGCTCATGGATATAAGCCCATAAGAGTTATGTTCTATTATCCACAAAGAGAACAAGCAATTAAAATACAAGAAACTCTAAAAACCTTATATGCTGGTGTTAATGGAGAATATTATGCTGGGGAGGAAGCTTGGACTTATCTAAAAGAAACCAGTGGATATGACTTAAAAGCCATTCTTACAGAAATTGCAAAAAAGAGAGACCATAAAGATAATGATGAGTAATAAAATTTTAGAGGAGGATTGTTTAGATAAAATGAAATCAATTGAAAAAAACTCAATTGACCTTATTTATTTAGACCCTCCTTTTTTTACAGAAAGAAAACATACTCTAAAAAATAAAGAAAGAAATAAAGAATTTAGTTTTGATGATATATGGGGCAGTAGTAAAGAATATGCTGAATTTTTAAAGGCTCGTATTGAATTAATGCGAGATTTATTAAAAGAAGACGGTTCAATATTTATACATTGTGATAAAAGTGGAGAACATATAATTAGGACCTTATTAGACCAAATTTTTGGTGCAAAAAATTTTCAATCAGAAATTATATGGAGTTATAAAAGATGGTCTAACTCTAAAAAAGGTTTGCTTCCGAGTCATCAAAATATTTAATACTATTTTTACAACATATTCGGAAACAACAAATATAGACCAAATTTTACAACGTAGGACAAGAGATGAGCATAACAAGTCTGTTTATGATATTGATAGTTTCGGGAATACTAAACATGGAGATGAAAAGAAAGGTGTTCCCCTAAGCGATGTTTGGGATATCCCTTATTTAAATCCAAAAGCAAAAGAAAGAGTGGGGTATCCAACTCAAAAACCATTATTACTATTGGAGAGAATTATTGAATTAGTAACGAATGAACATGATATAGTCCTCGATCCATTTTGTGGAAGTGGGACAACTTGTGTAGCGGCTAAGATACTGGGAAGAAAATATATCGGTATTGATAAATCCAGAGAAGCTGTAGAGCTTACTAAAAGTCGAATTGAAAACCCAATAAAAACAGAATCTAATCTTATGAAAAAAGGAAGAGCTTCATATATTAATGCTGATAAAGAAGCATTAGGATTACTTAATGGCATTAAATATAATGAAGTGCATAGAAATAAAGGGATTGATGCAATACTTGTAGAACATTTCGAGAATGCTCCTATTTTAGTTCGTATTCAAAAAAAAGGTGAAACGCTGAAAGAGGCTATCACTTTATTAGCAAAAGCAATGAAAACTAAACAATCCAGAAAGTCTATCTTAATTCAAACAGCACATTATGATGATATTGAAATTTTGAAGATTGAATATTACAATATTTCAATCATTCAATCTGCTTCATTACAAATTTCACTACTTATTAGTTAAATTAGTTTTCATAGTTTTCCCGCTTTTGGAAGATATTTTACTCTGCTCTAAATCTTCGAGTTCTTCAAATAACTTATCAGTTATTTTTTCAATCTTTTGACTTTCTGTCTCAGCCTTTTTTGTAGGCTTGGGATTATTTGATAATTCTTCATATAATAATATAAGTCTATTCATAGCCGTTGTATATGTATCAAGCTTTTTATTTTGTTTTTGAGACTTAATTAAAAATATGGGGGTTTGAAAAGCATTACAAACTTCGGTATATTGGTAAGAAACCAAGGTATTTTTATAATGGATTATAAAAAAGCTCTAAATACTGTCCAAATTGTTCTTCCAAAAATGTAATAAAAATAGGAAAAAGAAGAGGTATTCAGAGATACCTATGTAAAGATTGCAAGAAGAAATTTCAGAATCAAAGACGACCAGAACAACTACAAAAAATCATCTTTGAAGAGTACTTTTTACATCGTCAAACCCTCAAGCAATTATCAGCTAAATATGATAAAAGAAAAGATAAGTTAGGTACTTTAGTTTTTAAAGATAATGAATCTAAAGAGATACTTATTTGGAAACATATTGAAAGTGAAATAGTTAAAGATTATAAATATTTAAAAGAAGAGCTTCTTGCACTTGGCTATACAATTCAAAGTGTAACTTTAGATGGCAAAAGAGGCCTATACAAAGCCTTTAAAAACATTCCTATACAAATGTGCCACTTCCATCAAAAGAAAATAGTACAAAGATATATCACAATGCGACCTAAACTTGAAGCAAGTAAAGATCTTAAAAAAATAGTTTCAAGACTAACTTTAACAACAGAGAAAAACTTTATAACAAAGCTTGATGCATGGTATGAAATATACAAAGATTTTTTAAATGAAAAAGTATTTCATCAACTACTGGTGAACTTCATTATACTCATTCAAGAATTAGAGCAGCATATAGAAGTTTGAGAACAAACTCACCTTACCTTTTTACCTATAAAAACTACAAGTATATATCAATTTCAAATACAACAAATGCACTCGAAGGAGGAGTCTTCTCTCATATGAAAAATAAGATTAGTTTACATCGTGGGTTGAGTAAAAGTTTGAAGTTGAACTTAGTAGATTATTATTTGGTAAATTATCAAAAAAAGTAAGTTTTCAAACCCCCATATTTTTAATTAACTCTTATCTTTCATTCCATTCTCCTAAATTTAATTATTATTATCGTTATTGCTACTAAATAATGAAGATACAATAGCTAGCAGTATAACACTTGAAAAAAATAAAATTATTCCTGAACTAATTGCTACGAATAGTGATGTCCTTTTGTGGATAGTATATATAATTATTAATATTGAAATTAATGATAATAAATATCCAAGGTTTAATGAAGTATTATTTTCGGATATAACTCCTGCTATTAAAAACATATAAGGAACTATCATCCATAATATATTTGAAAAAACGATAGGCTCATAACTATAATTAGTGAATGAATATCTATTTAAATATTTTGCTGATAGTACTAATGTAACGATAAATAATATAATGAAAATTAGTATATTTTCCATTTTATTTAGTCATTACTTTTGCTGCAAAGTTTTTGACCTGATACTTATATATTGTTTTTATAATTATAATTATAAATATTGTAGCTAGTAAAGTTAAAATATCTTCTATAAACCACGATATAGCACTACTTAATTCACTTTGAGTTACTTTACTAAAAATAGCTTTAATATCCTTATAAGAGACTACCCAAGATAATGCCCAAGTCGACCACCATAGCCATATGTATCCACTAATATGAGTATTCTCCCAGTCCTTACTAGAAACACTTGTTTGATATATTTCTATCATAGCACGATAAGGTTTAAAAAAATTTAAAATAGGTATAAAATACCATCCAATAGCACCCAAAGGAGAATATTTCATATTTATAGCACCTAATGCATGTGAATTTTTATTCGCTCTATATATCCAAGTCAAAACTAAAATAAATGATATTATCAATAATATAATCATAGGTACCCTGTAATATAACTGTATATCTAAATATTGATTAGATATAGCACTTGCTTCTGATTCATAAATAATCCCGGTTTTAACTTTTTGCCACACTCTTATGTCCATAAATGCGAATACTATATCTATAAAGGTTAAGATAAAAGTCATTGATAGTACCAACACTGTGTTATTTGTTAAAATTCTACTATCTTTATAATCTTTATATGGCTCTTTAAATAATTCTGCTTGACATGATATACAAAAATTTCTATCATCTTCATTTTCAACACCACACTGTAAACATTTCATATTATTACCTGTTATTCAAAATTTTAATAAATTCTAAAATAATAAAAATAAATAAGCACTTATAAACTTATAAGTGTTTGATAGATTTTTTAGTTACAGTTACCATTATAAGAAACTTATAGGTGTCTGTATTTGTACGAATCACAACCTGATTTATTTCAAGTAATAAAGCTCATGTGTAAAAAATATAAATTTTTACACATATAATATTAATTTAGGTAAAATACTCTATAAATTACCCATATCGTAAAAATAGGTGTAAAAATGCATAGTAAGCACACATATCCCTTTCTCCCATTAAAACAAGAGATAGAGAGTAAGCGAGTATCAAAAAAAATTGTCAGTGCTAACATTGCACTTGCGGAACTAAAAGGTGCTGTAAAATCTATTCCGAATCAAAGTATCTTAATCAATGCCCTATCTCTTCAAGAAGCCAAAGATAGTTCTGAAGTAGAGAATATTGTCACTACCCATGACGAACTCTATCGTGCTGACATAAATAAGTCCAACATATCCCACCAAGCTAAAGAAGTACAAAATTACAGAGAAGCCCTTTATCAAGGTTTTAGTTTAGTGCAAAAGCATAAACTACTTCTGAAAAAACATATAGTTGAGATACAAGAAGTTCTTGAGAAGAACAATGCAGGTATAAGAACGCAAGCTGGAACAACACTTAAAAATGAAAAAACTGGTGAAGTAATTTATATGCCACCACAAAATCATCAAGAGATTCAAGATCTCATGACTAATCTAGAAGAGTATATAAATAATCCTGAGATGGATGATAATGATACACTTGTTAAAATGGCTATTATTCACTACCAATTTGAGTCTATCCACCCATTCTATGATGGCAATGGAAGGACAGGTAGAATTATCAATATTCTGTATCTAATGCTCAATGGATTACTGGAACTACCTATACTCTATTTAAGCTCTTATATCATCCGTAGTAAGAGTGACTACTACAGACTATTGAGAGAAGTAAGAACTAAAAATTCTTGGGAGGAATGGATTCTCTATATGCTTGATGGAATAGAACAAACATCCAAAGAGAGTACAAAACTCATTGCAAATATAAATGTAACTATGGCAGAAGTGAAACTATCACTTAAAAATCAACTCCCAAAAATATATAGTAAAGATTTACTTGAGCTTATCTTTAAACACCCTTATACAAAAATAAATTTTCTAGTAGATGAGCTTGGAGTGACAAGAAAAACTGCCACTTCATATCTAAGAGCCATTGAAGATATTGGTATATTAAAAAGTACGAAAGTTGGTCGTGATGTTTACTTTATCAATACACAGCTATTTTCTTTATTGAAAAATAAATAAGTATATAAAGTGTGGATAACTTTCTATTGTCTACCAAAAGAGAAGAGAATAGTATGATGTACTCAATCAAGTCTGTATCCAAATTTCACAAGACATATCACTATGGATGCAAGGTAAGAGATGAGGGCCACTATATTTCGAAAGCCTTCCATACGGTTCTGGGAGTAAACATAGAAGGTAAAAAAGAGATACTTGGTCTCTACCTCAATAAAAGCGAGGGAGCTAAGTTCTGGCTGCAGGTACTTACTGATTTACAGAACCGTGGAGTAGAAGATATTCTCATAGCGTCCGTTGATGGGCTAAAGGGATTCCCTGAAGCAATAAATGCAGTATTTCCCGAGACTGAAGTGCAACTCTGCATAGTGCATCAAATCCGTAATAGTTTAAAATACATAGCATCCAAAAACCAAAAACAATTTGCTGGCGAACTTAAAAAGGTTTATACTGGAGTCTCACAATCTCTCAACTCAATATTCACTTTTAGGAGAAACTAGGTATTGACACAGAATTTATTACACTCCCGGATTTATTCTTCCATATTGATAAGTCAATTGTATCTATATCTTAAATTTTTGTGCACCCTCTTTGAGTGTGCTAAAGTGTCCTATGATACGAGAGTAATTCTCTTTAAGTTCTTTAGATGTTATGACAACCTCCTCTGAACTATCTATAAAATTATCAAGGCTTTCTTGCATAAGAGTTGAATCGTCTTTAATTGTGGAAATAACATTTGTAATATCAGAAGTTGCTTTTTGACTCTTCTCTGCAAGTTTTCTCACTTCGTCAGCTACAACAGCAAACCCTCGTCCATGTTCTCCCGCACGAGCAGCTTCTATAGCAGCATTTAGAGCTAATAAATTAGTTTGTTCACTTACATCCTTTATTAGATTAATAATATTAGATATTTCACCTATAGATTGGGAGAGTTGACCTGCTTTATCCGAAATATCAGTAAGTGTGGGAATAAACTTGTCATTACTCCAACTTGAAAGATTCTCTAGATGTATATCTGTTTGATTCGAAGCTTCTTGAGACTTCTCTATAGCATCTTGTATTTGTGAAATCATAATTTTAAAGTTTTCTATAATATTATTTACAGGTTTTTTATAATGTGGTAGCTGATGTTCATCTGGAAGATTTAGATAATCACTTATATCTCCATGTGCTATCTTTTCAATCATGTTTATAATTGGTGTAGATTGTTCTATCATAAATTTTTTACGTATTTCAAATTCAGATCTTCTATCTCTTAAAATCATAAAAGTATTAAGGAGTTTACCTTTTTCATAAACAGGTACAACAAAAACAAATACAGGAACTTTATCTTCTTTTTTTGTTGAGATATATATCACATCAGTACTAAAGGTGGATTTTTTATCGATTTTAATTACTTTATTGATAAAGTCACATAAAGGACAACTATGAAGATCTTTACTTACTAGAGGAAGAAGTTTTGGTTTATCATCTAACTCCATTTCACTTGTATGCAAAAAATTTGAAAGTAAACTGTTTCGATTAATGATTCGTAAATCTTTATCTAGTATTGCAATAGCTGTTGGAAAATTTTTAACAAAATCAGCATAAAACTTTTTTTGCTGATTTTTAAGTAATAAAAGATAATCTATAGCATCTTCGTATGTTGTATACCTGTAAGGTGTTTTGATATTCAACTCCAACTCTAAGCTATCAACCTCATCCTCTATTTTTCTTTCTAAATTATTTAATTGATTTTTGTATTTTTTAAAAAACATTTTCTTTCCTTCTATTCTAACATATCAAAACACACTTTGCAATATGAATCATAATGCTATTATTTTACAGTATTCAAATAAAAATTAATCAATCGTATGTATAAATAATATACAGTATAGGAATGTATTATTATAATGGCCTGAGTATTTAATAAACAAATTTATTCTAAATAATATTATGAAAACTAAATTCAACTGTCCAGCAAAAGAAAACACAAGTCTATTAGAGTTAGTCTTATTAGGTTTAAATGAAAGGAAGTATTTAGTTGTGTTTCCCATACCCCACCAAAACATGCAGACTATGCTAAAATAAACCACAGAATCAACAATTATGGCACCAAATAAATCATCAATTCCAAGTTGACTGCTTATTGTGATGTTGGGTGTAGAAAATAAATCAACAGTCATATTGTTGTAACTTATCTGCAATAAAGGAGGAAGAGGTATTATTGCCCTTAAGAGAATCTTGACTTATTTTTTATTAGAAATATTTTGAAGAAATATTTTTTCTTCAGACGTCGCAATATTATCACTGTCAATTATTAATTTTAATTCTAATTTTAATTCTTCATTATCTGTGTTTGACATTAAAAAATAAAACTCATTTTTAATTTTTTCAAACACTGGTATATCCTTTAGTTTTACATGGCTCGAAAGTTTCACTAATATTTCGTTTAAAATCTTCAAAAACCCCATGTTCTTTATTATTTAGCTCAACCAGATTAAACTTCGAATCTAGTTGAGCTACCTGCTTTCCCATGAAGTGAAGTATCTCCTCTTTATTGCCGGTTTCATAAAATTGAACAAGTTTTTCTTTATACTCAACGTCATTATCTGGAGAGATTGAAAAAAGCGAGTAACCACTATTCATTAAAAAACCATTCATTATCAATTGAGAGGTTCGTTTATTGCCATCACAAAAAAACTGATTCTTTGCGGCGTCTAAAAAAATGTTAAAAGCCTTACTCTCAATATTTTCAGTTTTTTTAAATGACTCCATCATCGCTCTAAAATTTTCAGATAAATGCATTGGCATTGGAGGAAGCCATTTTGTCCCGCCAATAGTTACATTTTTAGTTCTAAAATCACCTAATTCTATATTTTCGTCTTCGGCTACAATAGAATTTATCAGAATAAAATTCTCTTTGCAAACAGCAAAAGTGTTATTTTTCACCTGATGAATAATCTCATCCCAGCCTTTGGCGATTCTTTGAATTTGATTCAATTCAAACATCTTTTTGTTTCCAACGGAAAGACCATTGACAACACTGTCTGTCTCAGCATAAGAGAGGGAGTTTCCCTCTGAACGAGCCATATTATATATTAACTCGACTTTCATGCGGTGAGCAACAAAAAGAACCTCTTTTTTACCAATATGTTTCATATATTTTGTCTCCCTTATCAAATAATTCTTGAAATCTGAACTGTCTATGTGCCCTCTATGTAAATCGGTACTCTCCCATAGCCATCGTTCGAGTGTTTCAAGTGTAAGTTTGTTTATAAGTGTCCTAAAAGTATTTGATAGTATTATATCTTAATAACATTTACTGAAATATTGATACAAAATTGTTTAAACACATTCAGTAAGATTTATTTTCAAAAATTTACAAATTTTTATCTTTCAATCAGAACTATAGCTGTTAAGATGTTCAAATCTTTGTAATGTGTCTTCTTTAAGAGTTAGCATATAAGATGAAATTATTTTTTCTCTATGAAGAAATCAGACTTAATAGTTAAACAGACTCATAAAATTTAAACCATATTTTTGATATAATGACATATACAAAAAGGAGATAGATTATGAGTAAACCACCCTTTTCACATAAAGAAGCTGTTAAATCTGCCACAATCTCTAATCAAATAGAGGGTTATCAACCTACTAAGGATAAAGAAGTTCTAAAAAAAGTAAAAGAGTATCTTTCTCTCCTTAAATAAATGAAATATTTCCCTCCCTCAAGTCACATTTACTATGAGAATAGCGATGTTGCAATCAATAAGTTAGATATAAAAGATTTAGAAATTATAACTGAGATTGAAAAAGAGCTCATCATTACAGCTTACGAAACATTGCATACAAAGTTGGATGAAGCAGTAATATTTAACGAAGATTATCTCTGTAAAACTCACCATACTATTTTTTCTTCACTTTATGAGTGGGGTGGAAAATATAGGAGTGTAAATATCTCTAAGGGCTATAGTATGTTTTGTCCATATATGAACTTAGATAGTTTTTCCAATGATATTTTCAGCAAACTAAAAAATGATAACTATCTCAAAGATTATGAGGATATCACACTTAGAGATAAGTTCATTAAAAAACTCTCTTACTATATGTGCGAACTGATAGTTTGATGTGTCAACCCTATATCATACTTATCCATAAACATTTTAAGCTGCTGTTTCAACCTGTAGCATCATTTTTTCTTCAAACTCGACAGGTGACAAATTATTATTTGAACTATGCATTCTCTGGC
>Ga0316206_1002559_pt1 | contig 11949 bp, 11 predicted proteins | sample 6monthpyrite_MG_FD_204942 | JGI IMG/M metagenome (GOLD analysis project Ga0316206, IMG submission 204942) | Microbial mat bacterial communities from mineral coupon in-situ incubated in ocean water Damariscotta River, Maine, United States -... | ecosystem: Environmental > Aquatic > Marine >...
TTAAGCTTAGATACGTACCAGACGATGAAGTGCAGGAGATTAATCAATTACTAATCGATAACGATATTGATTATTATGAAACCTCGGCTGGCTCTTTTGGTATTTCAATGCCTGGCCTGTGGCTCAAAAACGAAGAACAGTTAGAAAAAGCCAGGCAACTGATTGATGAATATCAACAGTTACGACAGGAAAGAGCCCGGGAAGATCGTGAGCAAGGGCCCGCCCGCACTTTCGTGGATATATTTAAGGATGCCCCCGTCCGTTATATCAGTGTTGTCCTGGCTATTATCCTGATATGTTATTTTATGGTTTTTTTCTTTTTTAAATTATGAAAATAATAGAAAAATGGTAGTCACATAATTGGAATTTGCGATTATGTGACTAAATGACAATTGTTTGTTAAATCGTTTTTAGATGCCTTTACCTGGATAACCCGTCTGTTAAGATCACCTCAAGCTTGTGATGCTAGCTAGTGTTGCAGCAATTTATACAAATTTTAAACAAGGAACTTACATGATGAAAAAAATGAAATGCTTTTTGGTTCTTCTAAATGCGGCTGCACTTTCGGTATCATTTCAGGCTATAGCCGACGATGATATTATTGGATATGTGGTTGATAGTAGCGGCAAGATCGTTCACGATAATTATGGTGGATGCGTAAAAACAATCAGTTGGAAAGAGTCGTTAGCTTTGCCTCAGTGTGAGGGTAAGGCGCCAGATTCAGATGGCGACGGTGTAAGCGATGATGCTGATCGATGTAAAGGAACGCCAGCAAACGCCAAAGTTGATGTAAATGGTTGTGAGCTTGATAAGGATGGTGACGGCGTAGTTGATAGCAAGGATAAATGTCCAGCCACACCTCGTGGTGCAGCAGTTGATATTAACGGTTGTTTATCAGATATGGATAAAGATGGTATTGCGGACTACTTAGACAAGTGTCCAGGTACTTTAACGGGTGTAAAAGTTGATAAAAATGGATGTAAATTAAAAGTAATAATCGAACTTAAAGGGGTTAATTTTAAAACAGGTAGTGCCAAATTAACTAGTGAGTCATCAACGGTACTTGATGAAATGTCGATGTTATTGAAACGCTACCCTGACCTTAATGTTGAGATCGCTGGTCATACTGATAATACCGGGTCACGAAGATATAATCAGTCTCTCTCTCAGAAACGTGCTGAATCAGTACGTCAATACTTGATCGATAAGGGTGTTACAGGTGAAAATTTGACTGCAAAAGGTTATGGGCCAGATGCGCCGATTGCAGATAACGCAACTGCAGATGGTCGTTCAAAGAACAGACGTGTTGAATTAAAGTTGAAGTAATTTGACTACATAAGGAATAAAAGGGGGCGTTAGCCCCCTTTTTTACGACTGAAAATTTAAGGTCTGTCGTAAGATAAACGTTTAGAGAATACAATATATAGCGCATCTATATTTAATCAATAAAACGGCTATATCTTTTTTAATTAGCTGACGTACACATTAATTCATTCAACTGCGCTGCTATATTCACCGCAACAGATAGCGATCATGCCAATACAGGTATGCACCTAGAAAATTCATCACTGGCTATAATCGATAAGGCAGGCTGTCATCAAGGATTAATTTGTATATGTTGACAGGCAGGCTACGTGAAATGATTAACAGTATAGTGATAAGATGGATAGCTTACATGTCTGGATGAATTTTTGAGAGTATGATATTGTAATATTTGTAAACAACTGCAGCGATCAATTAGGCACTCACATAATATGATTAAGAGACCAGTTAGTTATTTACTTATGGTGTTCTCGATTCTAATTATACTTCTCGCTGAGCTGAACTATATCTATGTCATTGATGAGGTTGTGACAAATGGACGTGCATATGGGCTCACGATAGGCGAAAGTAAATTAGAGACGTATAAATATATCGTCGAGCATGAGTTGTCAAATTCATATAGCCATATTCAGGGTGGTGAAGCCCCAAATTATCTTGCTGCTTCCAGTATAAAGCAGTCGTCATATTATCAACTTAAGCAATATGATAAATGGTATATCATAATTGGCAATAGCATCTCATATAACAATAGATTGGAAATCGTATTTAATGAGAGCGGAATAATAAGCCTTTCCAGAAAGCGACAGATTAGTAATGTATCAATATATTTCACAAAAATTGAACAACTATTTAAAAAGATATCCCATTTTATTAAAAATATAGTTTCTGATTACACATCATGAAAGCAACTATAGGTATTCTGTTCCATATTTAAAATAGTTACATTAATCATACATTTGTAGATTCTTCCTGAACTAATTAACAATAAATTAACAATTTAAAACGTTTGTGTATTCATGCTTTTGGCATGAGTTTTCAGAAATCTTTTGCAATTGCAAAATATATGTCAAACATTTGTATCCTCTATTGTAAACAATCCATTTTTACTTAATATTGCTTAATAGTTGTTATGTAGAAGTGTTAACCGCTTCCGGTATTCACTGTTAACAAGTTTAAAAATAATTTTATCTTGGGATGAAATAAAATGGATATTTTAAGAGCACTGCTAAGTAACAATACATCTACGTTGATTTCGAGCTTGGTTAATGCTGGTTTTAGTGAAGATCAAGCCCAGGTATTTCTACCTGAGGCTTGTGGTGTTCTTGTTTCATCATTTATGAATCACAGTGACGAGAAGAATGCTGATTTAGTTTTGAGAAAAATTGACTTTACATACCTGGCGTCCCGGTTAGATATGGACACCTCTTTAGTGATAGCTGGCATGAAACAATTAGTGCCTCATACTATTAATGCACTAAGGGATGAAACTGAAACAAGTGGTGCTGAAACAAAATCAACTGGTTAAAATAATATTACTTAACGTAAATAATAATAGTGAGGAGATAACTAAAATGAAAATTGTAGATATTGAAGGTATTGGTCCTAAATATGGTGGAATGTTAAATGAGGCAGGTATTATTAGTGCTGACAACCTTCTAAAGACAGGTGCAAACAAAAAAGATAGAAATGAATTAGCTCAGAAAACAGGTATAGATGAAAGTCGTATCCTGAAATGGGTAAACTTATGTGACTTATGCAGGATAAATGGTGTTTCTACACAATATTCTGAATTATTAGAGGCTGCAGGTGTTGATACAGTGAAAGAGCTACGCAATCGTAATGCAGAGAATCTTACAGAAAAAATGCAAGAGATTAATACTGAAAAGAAGCTGGTGCGAGTAGTTCCTGGCCTGAAAAGTGTACAAAGTTGGGTGGATCAGGCAAAAACATTAGATCCCATAGTCACATATTAACAATTTCTAGTGATCCATTATGGGTATATTTTAGTGTTTTCGGTTATTAAATCCCCATTGGGGGTTTAATGCCTAAAGTATTTGCTGCGCTTGGTATTTTTTGAAAATACATGAACGTATTCAAGCATAAACGAACAGTGTGATTTTTAATATAATCATATTACTTGTGCTGGTTGTATTTTTTGGTGCAATTGATTTGAAGCTGGTTTCTGCGCCATTGCAAGGGCTGTTATCAAAGTTCTTTGACTCTGCACAAAACTGGTTACGGGTATTGTCTAAAATATACCAGGTGGCGTTGGTTTTAATAAGCTCGAAGGTTGGGTTTGCATTTATAACCGATGCTGAATATGCTTATGTAGTTTCACAGACAAATTAAGCAAGTCCGTATCTGAAATATAGGGTATATCCTATACTTCAATATAAGGGAATTATATTTTATGACAAATGAATCAGGGCAGCATGAAACCACAAAGCATCGTAATGGGTGGCGTACATTTGGTATTGTAATTATCAGTGTTCTGGTTACATTGTGTGTCGGATACTGGGTAGTTACTGTTTATCTATTCCCAAGCAAATTCTCTCCAACCCAATTGAACGATCGTGAGCAGGTTATTCTCGAGCAGAAGCTAAAAGCAATTGGCGTCAGTGTCGTACCATCCAAAAAAAGATCTGAATCACATAGACCTGAGTTGAAAGCAGAAGCATATAACGAATCTAGCAAACGACGTGAAATATTTTTCACGGAAAAAGAAATTAATTCATTATTAGCAAAGAATACGCAATTGGCAGATAAACTGGTTTTTGATTTTTCTGCCAATCTTGCAAGTGCAAAATTACTTATAAAATTAGATCCTGACTTTCCTGTCATGGGTGGCAAGACAATCAAAGTAACAACAGGGATTGAATTGTCTGTGCATAAAGGTAAACCCAGGGCGATTCTCAGGGGTGTCAGTATATGGGGCGTCCCATTGCCAAATGCGTGGCTAGGCAATCTGAAAAACAAAGATATGTTTGCCATGTTTGGTGATGCAGGAGGCTTTTGGCAAGCCTTGCAGGAAGGGGTTGAAGAAATTGATATTCAGGATGGACGCTTGAAATTAAAGCTTAAAGAGTAATTTTAAGTACATTTTATATCGATAACTTATTCAATGAGATAATAGCATGCATATTAAAAAAGCTGGGTTGGCCGGTACTCTATTGGCTATCGTAACATTGATAACAACTCAGTACTTTAATAAAGAGACTAATCAGAGATCAGTTGTTCATGTTGCCAAGCCTGGCTTAGATAAACAGCATCAGAGAAAATATCTTGATAGCATTCCGATTTTCTGGAATAAGTTATACAGTAGTGGCGGTGAAACATTATATTGTGGTAAAAAGTTCAATGGGAACTTTGATAGGGCTATTAACATTGAGCATGTCATGCCTATGTCCTGGGCTATCCGTAAATTTAAATGTACGGACCGCGCCAGTTGCCGAAAAAGGTTTTCGGAATTTAATCGTCTTGAATCTGATATGCATAACTTATACCCGGCTCTGAAAAATATTAATCGTTTACGTGGCAGCTATCCTTTTGCGATTATTAGTGGTGAAAGTAGGCAGTTTGGGCGATGTGATTTCGAAATATCCAAATCTCGGCGTGTAGTAGAGCCACGTGAATCTGTGCGTGGCAACATAGCTCGGTCGATTTTGTATATGCATCATGTCTATGGAATTAAGATTCGGACAAAACAAGGAAATTTATTAAAAAAATGGAATTTACAAGACTTACCAGATAATAATGAAAAAAGGCGAAATAATCGCATCGAAAAAATACAAGGTAACCGCAATCCATTTATTGACAATCCTGAATTGTCTGACAATTTTAATTTTTAGCTAAAGCTGATCTTAATACAGCGTATATAGCAGCTATTGGTTGTGGTGATGATAGATTATAACTCTAGTCTTGCAGCCATGTTATTCCTGTAAATTTTACCTGTTTTAGTTCAGGGCACTGTGTGATTTGGTTTCAACTGAGCTGGTATTCACGTGCTATAGGGCAGTGTTATACATTCAATAGTATTAGATTGTAAAATATTTGTTAACTAGTAAGCAGTGTTATCGTATTTCAATAACATCAAGTATAGACTCCTGACATAGATAAATAAGTTTAAATAATCATATTTAATATTGAGGAGTAAGATAATGATTGATGTAAATATTAACTGGAAAGGTGGTGCTAAATTCACATTTTTTCAATTATCTGTGATTACACTATTGATTTTGTCATTACAGTTTTTTTCAACATATGCGTCTGCTGAAGTAGTCAATATCAATAAAGCTGATGCGGTAACGTTAAGCACTCATCTTAAAGGTATTGGTAAAGTAAAAGCTCAATCTATTGTTGATTATCGTAAAAAACATGGTTCATTCAAGTCAATATCAGATCTGCAAAATGTTCCTGGAGTCGGCAAAGATGCCTTGAATAACAATCGTAATAATCTTTCTACGACTAAGGGTTTGTATAAGGCTAAAGAAAGAAGTAATAAGAAGTCTGCGCTTAAGGATTCAAATAAAACCTCACCGCTAGATCGTCAACAAGCCAAGTCTGACAAGAAAGCCAAGTCTGACAAGAAAGCCAAGACTAATAAGAAAGCCAAGACTAATAAGAAAGCCAAGACTAATAAGAAAGCCAAGACCGACAAGAAGAGTAAGAAATAATTTAATTACTGCACCGATTTTTTCATTGAAACTTCCTTTTTGCCCTATTACCTTGATAGGGCTTTTTTTTAACTATAATTATCGTGCAAGGTATTCTTAATACCTTCAGTTTCATATATCGCCTGATAATAGTTAATTTTATGTAAAATTCTCATATTTAAACTATTAATGCATTGTTTTTAAATGTATTTTTGTTACATTGTGGAGTATGTGATAATAGTTACTCACGCTGTCAAATTGACTGTTTCGGTGAGTATAAATAGGATGGTATTTATGCGAGTTGCTTTACTGGAGGATGAACCTGCACAGGCTGAAATGGTAATTATGAGCCTGCAGTCTGCGGGACATGAGTGTAAGCATTTTTCCAGTGGCAAGACATTTATCGAGAATGTCACTGATGATGCTTTTGACCTATTGATTATGGATTGGAATGTACCCGATCTAAATGGCCCTGAGGCATTGAAGTCTGTCCGTAAGAATCTTAGTTGGCAAATCCCGGTGCTTTTCACCACGAGTCGATCACAAGAGGAAGATATCGTGTTTGCACTGGATAGTGGTGCAGATGACTATATGATAAAGCCACTTAAAAAGAATGAATTGATTTCCAGAATCAATTCATTGCTCAGACGTGCCTCTCCTCCTGAAAAACCAGTCGAATTGCTTACATTCAGTCCATATATATTTGCACGAGATAACAGGACAGTTAGTAAAAGTGGTGTAAATATAGAGTTGACACATAAGGAATTTGATGTTGCTCTTCACTTATTTCAAAATAACGGTAATTTACTATCTCGTAAATATCTATTGAAAAATGTATGGGGACAGGAGGCCGAACTGAATACACGTACAGTTGACACTCATATCAGTAATATCAGAAAGAAGTTGGGTATTAACCCTGGTGATGGATGGAGATTAAGCTCTGTTTATCAACATGGCTATAGACTTGAAAATCTTAGCGGTACAGAATAGATAGTTATTGATCAATATATTTACTATATAGCTGGCAAGTTATTATGATTTCAAGAAATGCTTTCTTATTAATATTACTTTTAGTTGTCCCTCTATCTGGGCAAACCAGTGACTGGGCTTATACATTTAGGCCAGGTGATAGCATGTGGGATATCAGTAACAAATACCTGATCAGTAACAAATACCACAAGCAGCTTTTAGTTTTGAACAAGATTGATAACTCAAATGATATCTTGCCTGGGACAATAATTAAAATCCCTGTTAAATGGTTAAAAAAACAACCCAGTTCTGCTTTAGTCTTAAATACGTTCGGTAAGGTTACGATTATTCATGCTGCTGAAAATATGAAGAATAGTGACGTGGATTTTAACCAACGTTTATATGCCGGGGATAGAATAATTACCGGGCCTGAAAGTAGTGCAACGCTGATTTTTGCAGATAAATCACGTTTAATATTACATGCGAACTCTGAGCTCATTATGGATTCATTAAGTCAATATGGAGACAGTGGAATGGTTGATACAAGCCTCCGTCTTCCCACAGGAAGTGTTGACAGCCATGTAAATCCAAAGAAAGGGCCTGCAACGCGTTATCAGATCACGACACCGGCTGCTGTTGCTGCTGTTAGAGGAACTGTGTTTCGTATGAGCTCAGATGCTGTAAAACTAATTGCTCGCGGTGAAGTGCTGAAAGGGAAGATAGGTGTGTCAGCGCAAGATAAAACAACAATTGTTCCCGAAGGTTTCGGGTCAGTTACTGAAAAAGGAAAGGTCCCACAAAAACCGCGTAAGCTACTGTCCCCACCTGATACATCAGAAACTATCACGAAAGTTTTACAGTTACCTGCAAAATTTAGCTGGCAAAGCTTAACTGGTGCAAAAACATACCGTATTCAAGTATTTCCAAAAGAGACCCCTGGTAAAGTTCTAATAGACAAAATCAGAAAGCCAGCATCCATTCCGATAGATTTCCTTGCAGATGGTGAATATGTACTCAGGGTTAGGGGTACTGATAACATAGGGCTGGAAGGTTTAAACAGAAATCATATGTTTACAGTAGAAACGAAACCTGTAAAACCAGCTATATTGAATACAGAGAATGATGTTGACGTGACAAATACTAATTTAGTATTAAAGTGGACAGCAGATAAACGTGCCAGTCGTTATCATATTCAATTATCCAGCGATTCTGAATTTAAACAAATTATACTTGAACAAGCTGATATCAAGACGAACCATTTTAAAGCTGAAATTGATTCTGAAGCAAAGAAATTTTATTGGCGTGTTGCAGGCATAAATAAAAAAGGAGTTCAGGGGAGCTACTCTGATTCGGCTAAGATTATTACTAATACTGAACCCGGGCCATTTTTATTTAATTATTATGAGTTTGATAATTACTCAATTTATTTCGAATGGTTTCCTGTGAAATCGAAAGGAATCTATCATTTTCAAATAAAACCTGTAAATTCCTTTTACGGTCCTATGCGTGAATTTATAGTTTATCAGCCATTTATCTGGATTAAACGCCCACCTAACGGTGATTACATTTTTCGTGTGAGAGACGCGGGACATACAAGCTCATCTGATATGTTTAGTGAGTGGCATAGTATTCGGATTTTCTCTCCTTATTATTTGCCAATACCCAACACCCAATTTCCTTTCAGATGATAAGCGACAACTTTTTACGTTGGCGTGGAAGTGGCCGCTATGAGCAAGTTTTTTTGTGGGCTGTTATTATAGTTTTCACTGCAATTATTATAAAGACCGAAGTGTTAGCAAGATGGGACTTCCTGGCTTATGATATGCAGCTAAAAATGTTGAATGAAGAAGTTCCCTCGGATATTGTCATTATAGCAATCGATGAATTAAGTCTTACAAAATTGGGTCGTTGGCCCTGGTCTCGTAGCACACATGCAAAATTAATTAGAAAACTCACCAAAGAAAATGTTCGTGCTATTGGTCTGGATATTATATTTGCAGAACCTTCACGTGAACATCCAGAAGGTGATAAGGCATTAGCGCAAAGTATTAAGGATAATGGCAATGTGGTTCTACCTGTATTAGCAGAACAGACTCGTATTCGTGGGCAGCTGATAGAAACACTTCCAATACCTATACTGGCAGAGTCGGCTGCAGCATTAGGCCATGTACATGTTGAACTTGATCGTGATGGAATTGCTCGTAGTGTATTTTTATTAGAAGGTCTTGGTACACCACACTGGCAAAATTTTGCAGTTGCTATCTTAGGTATTGCAGAGCCTGAGTTACCAATTTCCTTGCCAGGTATAATCAATAAACAGCAGGCTAGTGAGTCGCAGTATGCATGGTCTAGAAATTATAAAATGTTAATCCCTTATGCTGGTCCGCCAGGGCATTTCCACACAGTGTCATATGCTAATGCATTAGAAGGGAAATATGCACCGGATACGTTCAAGAATAAAATTGTCCTGGTTGGCGCAACGGCTACAGGTCTGGGTGACGCGTTGCCAACTCCAGTTTCAGGAGAAGCACATTCGATGCCTGGAGTAGAGATTAATGCACATATACTACAAGCACTGCGTAATGGAGTGAATATTAAAATAATCCCGGATTCTGCTCAAATTTTTATTTCCTCGGCATTCATCTTGTTCTTGGCATTTTTGTTGTCACACCTTACCCCAATATGGAATTTGTTTATTACAATAGTGATGATATGTATGGCGCTGTTGTTATCTACTATCTTACTAAGATACTTTCATTTGTGGTTTGCGCCGTCAGCTACGTTATTAGCCCTGATTATTAGTTATCCTGCATGGAGTTGGCGCAGGCTTGATAATGCCATGAACTATCTTAAACAGGAATTAGCCATCCTGGATGCTGAAGAGAATAATGCCCCTAAAAAACAAAATGTTGATCTTGTATCGGTAATGACTTTTTTTAGTGAGGTGCTACCGATAAGCGGATGGGTGATTATTAATAGATCGGGTGAAATTTACCAGGCGTACAATTATCACCCTGATACTATACCCGAAATAAATTTACCTAATGATCAATGGATTAAACATGATAATACTTACTGGTTAGATGTATCAGGTAATTTTAAATGGGATTTTCTTGCGATTCAGTGGAAAAATAAAAGTGCACCTAGTCCATCAGAATGGGCATTACTAGAGGATCTCTTGGAGAAGCATAAATCACTTAGTGTATCTAATAAAATGAGTACTGTTGAAGTTGTCGAGAGTCGTATTTTACAAGTAAAGCAAGCTACATACCGAATGCGTGCATTGCGCCAATTTATTACAGATGCTATTTCTCAAATGGGAAACGGAATTTTAATCGTTGGTCCTATGGGTGACATTATTATAGCTAATGAAAAATCAGCTGATTATCTTGGCAGAGATTCGATAAAAGATTTAAACAATACCAATATTTTGTTAGTACTTGAGTCACTAAAGGTTAATGATTCATCTGAATGGACAGTTTTGTTACGTAAAGTATTGCTTGATCATGAGCATATTCATATAGAGGCGAAGCTGGAACAAGGCAAAGATTTGCTAGTGGAAATTGCTCCTTTAGATCGAATGAATCGTGAACTTGGAGGAATGATAGTAAATTTTACTGATATAACAAGCCTTAAAACCAGTGAACGAAAGCGTGCAGAATTACTCGGATTTTTATCACATGATCTCAGGTCACCAATTGTTTCCTTGATGGCTTTGCTTGAAGTCAGTAAGGCACAGGAAATAACGCCGTCAATGCATTCTATGCTCGACAGAATGGAGTCGTATGCGCAAAATACACTTGGTCTGGCAGATCAGTTTTTACGATTGGCGTATGCTGAGGGCGGTGAAAATATTGAATACCAGGACTGCGACCTTACTGTAATTGCCTTGAATGCAATAGAACAAATATGGGTGCAGACAAACAAGAAAAAAATAACACTTACTTACGATTTTCAAGTAGATGAAGCCTGGATACATGCAGACCCTGACTTGATAGAGCGGGCTATAAATAATTTACTAAGCAATGCAATCAAATATAGCCCTTCTGGCAGCAAGATATTACTTAGTATTGATTTAAATATGAATCAATATAGTTGCTGTATTACTGATCAGGGGTACGGTATCGATGCTAACGAGATACCGCACTTATTCAAACGTTTCTATCGTGTTAACAGTAATAATTCTAATAATGAAAAAGGAGCGGGTCTTGGTCTGGCTTTTGTCAAAGCTGTAGCTGAGCGACATAATGGCTCAATCGAAGTAAGTTCTGTTATAGGAGAAGGGTCAAAATTCTGTCTTATGTTACCTCACTAATCATCCAGCCTGCTTGTCAGTACTACGATTTTAATTGATAACTTCACGCAGGGTTTTACGGGACTAAGTACTGATTAGTTGTTATTTTTTATGATTATTTAGAGGATTATGCTCATAATAATACTCAATTATTATTCAGATACTATGTACACAAAGCGCGCAATGGTTAAAATCAACAAATAAAAAATCAACTCAGAGACGCAAGGGTATGGCGCGAACTCCTTATTGTGCCATTCAAGATGAATGAAGCATTGCTGGATATACGCATAAAAATAATACGCTTTATCAACGCTCGGGGTCATTCCCGGGCAACAGCGATATGGTGATAAATTTCAAAGAAACTGGAATTTTTTCCTCGATCACCTTACTATTGTTTCATTACCCGATAGTCATCTCTACAAGGATAAACAGGAATTTTGCCTATGTCAGATAACCCGGAAAATATACCGTCCAGAAACCTCGGCCTGATGGGCACTCTGAAGATAGCTGCCGCCATCACTGTTATCCTGATTGCCTGTTTATCTATCTTACTGGTCACCGATACGATCTCACGGGAAGTGTTCAATGAGTATTTAATGACCTTGTTAACCGTAGTCATTATTGCCACTATTGCAGGAGCAATTATCGCGTTAATGATTCGCCCTGGAAAATGATATTGCCGACTGATGTTTTCACCTGTCTATTATTAAA
>Ga0316206_1002560_pt1 | contig 11943 bp, 14 predicted proteins | sample 6monthpyrite_MG_FD_204942 | JGI IMG/M metagenome (GOLD analysis project Ga0316206, IMG submission 204942) | Microbial mat bacterial communities from mineral coupon in-situ incubated in ocean water Damariscotta River, Maine, United States -... | ecosystem: Environmental > Aquatic > Marine >...
CAATATAAAATAAACGTAGATTCCGACACATTGTCTTTCTCTACTTAGTTTTCAAAGATCATCTCAAACTTAACTCTGCTTCCTGAAACTCTCAGGTGGTCTTCGTTTGTGGACGGGAATTATAGGGAATTGTTTCTTAGTTTACCTTTAAGTTATAAAAGAATTTAGATATTGCAAAAAGGACACTTTTTAGGTTATAATCTTTAAAACATATAATAAAAGGACAAAAAATGGGTCTATATGACAGAGAGTACGCTTCTGGGGCATATCAAGGTGCTCAAACTACACAACGTGACGAAGCTCATATTGTAACATTTGTTAAAGAAACCTATAAACTTTTTGCAGCGTCTATGCTTGCAGGAAGCGTTGGTGCTTATGTTGGTGTTGGAATGGCAGGAGTTATTGCTTCAATGATGTGGCCATTATTTTTCTTAGAAATTGGTCTTTTAATTGCTCTTCAATTTGTAAAACGTAAACCAGGTATAAATTTGATTGTACTTTTTGCTTTTACTTTTATGACCGGTATAACAATTGGACCACTTCTTAGTATGACACTAGGTATGAGTGGTGGAGCGTCTATTATTGGTAACGCATTTTTGATGACTACTGCAATATTTGGTGGACTTAGTTATTTTGCCATTAATACTGCAAAAGATTTTACTAGTTTTGGAAAACCATTGATGATTGCACTTGTTGTCGTTATTGTTGGTTCACTACTAAACATGTTCTTCTTTCAAAGTCCGATGCTTCACATCTTGATTCAAGGTGCGATTGTAATGGTATTTAGTTTTATGGTTCTATTTGATACACAAAATATTATTCGTGGTCTGTATGAAACTCCTATAGATGGTGCGATTGCTCTTTACTTGGACTTCTTGAACCTATTTACTGCACTTCTGCAAATAATGGGTATTTTTGGTGGAAGTGACGACTAACCTAGATGAGAGTGGCCTTAACCGTCTGGTTGATGCCAACCTCAACCGCTTAAGCGAGGGTATTCGCGTCTGTGAAGACGTGGCTCGCTACCTTCACAACAATAAAAATCTTTCTAAAAATTTAAAAGAGTTACGTCATAAATGTCGTCTACCAAACGCAAATAAGCGATTAAGTACAAGAGATTCCATGAATGATGTTCTTCGCCCTACAATAGAGAGCGAAATGAAGCGAAATTCTCTTGCAAACCTACTAACTGCAAATTATCACCGCGCGCAAGAATCAGCTCGTGTACTTGAAGAAGTTTCTAAACTTCTCTACCCTGACTACTCTGAAACTTTTAAAACGATTAGATATTCACTGTACTCTTTAGAAAAAGAACACACAACACTTACCTACCAATCATAATCTTTTCTAAAGATAAAATCTCATCTAACTGGCTAACTTTATCTTTATAATCAAAATTTTTGTTCTGAACTTTTGCAGCTTTTTCTATTGCAAAGGCTATTTCAGCAGAATCTTCAAATATATAACTAGCACTTGCACCTTTAATTGTGTGCGCAGAAATTAATATCTGTTTATAGTCATCTGTATCTATCGCTATTTTTAACTCATTAAGTAACTTTGGTATCTCTTGAAAATAAACATCTAAAAGCTTTTCAATTTTATTAATAGGTAATCCAAGCTCATCTGAAATAAGTTGTACATGGTTCTTTTTCTCAATATATTTATCTTTAGTTTCTATATCAATTTTCTCACAAGATTTAAGATATTTCCCCAATATAATTTCAAAACTTTTTATATTAATAGGTTTGCCAAGAAAATCATCTGCCCCTATTTTACTAAACTCCTCTTGATCTGACTGCATAACGCTAGCACTCAACATTACAATTGGTGTTGGCACCTTTGATTCTTGTGCTTCATAAAGTATAATCTCTTTTACAGCAGTCACACCATCTTTTATAGGCATGTGATTATCCATAAAAATCAAATCATAATTCTCTTCTTTAGAAAATTCAACAGCCTCTTTACCATTATTTGCAATCTTATACCTAACTCCATAAGCCTCTAACATCTCACTAACAAGAATTTGATTAGCTATATTATCCTCTGCAACTAATATATATCCACTAAATTGTAATTTAGCATCTTTAATGCCGTGATGTGTTTTTATCTCCTCATCCATCATTACATCAAATATTTTTGATGGTGTTAATGGTGTATGTAACACTATACATTCTGAAGCAAAAATAGTTGTATCGTATGATTTATTTGCAATCACTACACAATGTGCAGAAGAGTTAAATATCTCTCTTGTCTGCTCTTTTGTAGTCGTACTAGCATCAAAGAAAATATAATCATATTTTTCTATATCTTCATCCATATTTTTATTAAAAGCATTCATGCCAAAAGCATTAAAATAACGCTCTAAAAGAGCTGAATATGTACCACCAGCTAAAATCATAACTCTTTTGTTTTTAGCTGGTGTCAAATCAAAATCAATTAATTCACTATTTTTACATATTTTTATAGGAACATCAAGAGTAAAAGTTGAACCTATGCCAACTTTACTACTCAATCCAACCTCACCACCCATAAGTTTTGCAAGGCTTTTACATATTGAAAGCCCTAACCCTGTACCACCAAATTCTCTTGATGTTGAGTTATCAGCTTGTTCAAATGCACCAAAGACAGAGTCTAACTTTTCATCAACTATACCAATACCACTATCTTTAACATCTAACCTTAAATAATTTTTATCTTCAATAAAAAGAATATTTACCTCAATGTATCCGCCCTCAGGTGTAAATTTCAGAGCATTACTAAGGTAATTAATCAATATCTGTTTAATACGTTGAGCATCAGCATTTAAGCAAACTGGAAATTGGGGATCTATAAAAGTAAAAAGGTTAATATTTTTTTGTAATGACTTTGATGAAAATATCTCAAATACACCATCAAATGATTCATAAATACTAAAATTATGCGGATCAATATGAAAGTGCCCACTTCTAATTTTTGAAAAATCTAAAATATCATTTACTATACTTAATAACGAATCAGAGGATTCTTCGATAATATGTAGATGCTTTTTACCTTTTTTACTCTTTATCTCCGGTTCTAAAAGATGAATGAAACCCAAAATTGCATTCAAAGGTGTACGAATTTCATGGCTCATATTTGAAAGGAATAAATCTTTTGCCATCTCAGCTTCTTTAGCTTGCTCTTTAGCCCTAACCAATGCAGTTACTTCATGTCTTATGGCTAAATACTCATCAACATTATTATTATCATCAAGAATAGGAGCAATTGTTACATCTACATAATAGGCTTCTCCATTTTTAGCTCTATTTTTAATTGTTCCTTTAAATATCTCTTTTGATTGTATAGTATTCCACAGTTTTTTAAATACTGATGATGGCATATCTGGGTGACGAATAACATTATGATTTTTGCCAACTAGCTCATCAGGCGTATAACCAGCTACATCATAAAACTTTTGATTTGCATATGTAATAAAACCATTAGCATCAGTTTTTGATACTAATGCGCTCTCATCGATAGCTTTTTTATACTCTTCTAATAATCTTATATACCTTTTTAACTGTTTCTCTTGAGATCTAAATAGTGCAAAATATAGAATAGGAGCACTTAGTAGACTTAAAAGTAAAGTATCTGCTAGTGCTTCAAAGAGTTGTGATTGAATCTTTAAGTATGGCAATATAAACATTACTAAAAACTCTACGACTGCAATAATTCCAATTAAATATATAAAAAGAATGGTTCTATTTTTCATAATTGCACCTATAATTTAAATATAATAATACAAAAAATAATATAATATTGCTCTTAATGTTAAGATTTTTTTAGAAACTTTGTAAGTAAAACAATCTTTGTACCATTAACTCGTCCCTCAATCTGCTCAGGATTGTTTGTAAGTGAAATATTTCTAACTGCTGTCCCACGTTTTGCAGTAAATCCCGCACCTTTAACTTCTAAATCTTTTATAATTGTTACAGTATCTCCACCTAAAAGAGTAACTCCATTACTATCTTTAGCTTCAACTGCCACATCTTCACTTAACTCAGAATCTGCCCATGCTTTAACATCATCTTCAAGGTATAACATATCTAACAAATCTTGAGCACCCAACCTTTTAAGCAGACGATACGCCATAACCTGAACAGCAGGTTCTGTACTCCACATACTATCGTTTAAACATCTCCAATGGTTATCATCCATTTTATCTACATCTTTAATCTGCTCAGCACATGTCGAACACACTAAAATTGACTGCTCAGCACTACCATCTGAGGGAGAGACCTCATAAACACTTAAACCTAAATCTGAACCACATAGTTCACAAACTCCATTACTTCGTTTTAATAAATCCTCTTTTACACCCATGCGTCATCCTTTAAACTTTGCGCGTATTATGCCGTTTTCACACCAATTAAGCTAGTTTATTAGCATAATAAATTTATAGATAACTAACCGCATAATGTTTAAACTCTTTCTTATCACTTGGCATAAGATAGGTACCTATTAGTTTATAATACATCATTCTGTAATATATGTTATCTTTTAACGAATTAGCTAATTTTAAAAATTTCTCTTTGTCAACTATTTTAAAATAGATTTGCGAAATATAAAATAGTATTTGGGCATCTTTATTATCTATTTTATTAAATAGACTTAATGCCTTTTCGTATCTATTTAATAACTGATACTGCCTAGCTATGTAAATTGCACGTGAATTTACAGTAGAACCTATGTTAGTTTTTAATTGATTATTTAATATACCTTTCAAAAAAATATCTTGCAACGAATTTGATAATGCTTTTTTATTCTTAACCCTTTTCAATGAATAATTTATATTTGCAAGTATATAGTCTGACAAATATTCGGGGCTTCTTGTCATATTTAAATCAATATGTTTATTGAGATAAAAATCTTTATATACATAATCGTATGATTTATTAATATACTTTTTTGGTCCAATAGAGTACTGTTTTTGTTCTGCAAATGTTGTAATTCGGAGCTTTTCTTGCCGTATCTGTTTTTTCCATAACTTCTCATCAAATAGTTTTAAATACTGTTTAACTCTATGGCTGAGATTCTTTGGTAGTTTCAATGCGTCCTTTTTGCCATTAATATATTGCTGAATATCTTGAAAACTTGCTATTTTTCCATCTCTATTTTTAATTCTCATATCAGTATATGGGTCAACTATAGTCCAACGGTTATCACTTGTAAGAATTTCAAAAAATGTATGATGACTAACATCTCTCCTTGCTATATTAAAATCTTGAAAAAATGAAAGTGCTACAACAACAGCCTGCTCAGAACAGAATAAATTCCCACTTTTTAACATATTGCTACTATTATCTTGAAATAGTGCTTGTGTACCCAATCCATTATATCTTTCAAACATTCCAGGAGTTGAATAAAAATTAATATGCTTAACCATCTTTTCTATCTGAACTTGAATCTTATCAGTTGGTTCAACTACTGCGTATCTCATTAATATTGGCAATATATAGTCATATGCCTCTTTAGTAGTATTCATCTTATTAAAAACAGGTTGAAACCTAGCATGTAGTGTTATTGAATAAAATATAAGTAATATGCTCACAACAATGAATTTCATTATTCTCTCCACAATAGTATCTTTGTATTATGCCGTTTTCACACCAATTAAGCTAGTATTATAAATTAATTTTTTGTGGAGAAATAATGGCTTATGACTTAATTATTTTTATTATTGGTATAGCAATAGGCGCGGTTACTGTATGGTTTACAGCTATAAGGTCTTTACAAAATAGTAATAAAGAAATTACACTTAGTTTACAAAATGAAAATCAAAAGGTTTCTAAACTTACAAGTGAGATTGCTGTTTTAAATGAACGCTTATCTGGACAACATTTAGCAAATGAGCAAAAATTTAAAATGCTACAAGAAAATAAAGAGCAGATGAAACTAGAGTTTAAGGATTTAGCAGACAAAATCTTAGAATCTAACTCTGAAAAATTCTCTCATCAAAACAAAGAGCACCTCTCAAAAATGATTAGTCCCATTAAAGAGCAATTTGATGCTTTTAAAAAGCAGATAAATGATGTATATGTTAATGAAGCAAAAGACCGCTCAATGTTACAAGCTGAGATAAAAAGTATTAAAGAGATAAACCACCAAATGAGTACTGAGACCAAAAACCTTACAAATGCACTTAAGGGCGAGAGCAAAAAGCAAGGTATCTGGGGGGAGATGATTCTAGAGAGTGTTCTTGAAAACTCAGGACTTAGGCTTGGAGTAGAGTATGAGCATGAAGTTAGCCTAGAGCATGAGAGTGACAATAGTCGCTACCGTCCTGATGTTATAGTCCATCTTCCTGATACTAGAGATATTATTATTGATGCAAAGACTTCATTAACAGCATATGAAAAATATATCTCTTCTGCTGATGAAGATCAAAAAGAGAGCTTTGCCAAACAGCATTTAGCCTCTATGAAACAACATATAAAAGAGTTAAGCGATAAAGACTACACTAAATTAAAAGGTGTAAAAACTCTTGATTTTATCTTTATGTTTGTACCAATTGAGAGTGCTATGCTAATGGCAATGGAGTATGACACATCCCTTTTTGATCACGCATTTAAAAAGAATGTAATTTTAGTAGGACCTACAACGTTAATGGTCTCACTTCGTGCAGTTGAGAATAGCTGGAAATACGAACACCAGCAACGTAATGCTCAAGAGATAGCTAAACGTGCTGGACTACTTTATGATAAATTTGTTGTTTTTATAGAATCTATAGAGAAACTTGGTAAGCAGATTGGCACTGTACAAAAAACATATGATGAAGCATACAATAAACTTCATATTGGTACAGGTAGTCTAACTAGTAGATTTCAAAAACTCGAACAGCTTGGAGCATCTACTAGTAAAAATCTGCCAGAGCATATTGTTAGACAGTTAGAGGATTAAACATTAATATAAACCACTTCAAACTCTAAATAATCTAAAGGATAATCTCGCATTAAAGCTCTCATTTGAGATATACCAAGCTTACGCTCACCTGAACTTACTCCACTCTTTTTAATGTATGAAAAAAGACTTTTTTTATCTTTAAAAGCCATTTTATACATCTCTATCTGGATTTCTGGATTACTAAATTGGCGTTTTGCAGCTTCAATAATCGTCTCTTTGGAGTGAATTGGTGAATCAACACTACCAACAGCATGTAGTGTTCTAAAGGTATTTGATGTAAATAGTGCAAGTGCTGCATTTGGTGCTAAATCATTAATATGTGCAAATACTTTGTCTAAATTTTTTGCCCATTGCAAGGCTGAAGCAGAAATTACTGCATCAAAGCTGTACTCTTTTAACTTTTCAAATGTACTCTCATCATTAAAATCAGCCTCTATAGTTGTAATTTTGTCATCTTTTGGGTGTATCTCTAACATTGCATGAGAAAAGTCTACACCAATAAATTGTTTGACTTCCCAATCTAGCCCGTTTGCAACAGCTCCACTACCACATCCTAAATCTAAAATTCTCTCAGGTGCTTGATAACAATCACCAAAAATATGCTCAATAACCTCAGATTGAATGCGGTTAAGACGGCGGTACCCTTCAGCAAAACGTGTAAATTCTCTATGTACGCCCATGACTACCCCCTTCTATTTATCAGCATTGAAGCAATAAACATTCCTAGAACTACTGCAACAATTGTAGCACCACTTGGAAGAGAGTAGTGGTACGATAAACTCAAACCACTAATAACTGAGATAAGTGATATAGCAAGAGCAATTATAACTGTATGGAAAAAGCCCTTTTTAAAGCGCAATGCAGAGATAACTGGAATGACCATTAACGCTCCAATTAATAGTGTTCCCACAATTCGAATTGATAACGCTATTATAATTGCAACAAGTGTAACTAATAAAAAGTTTAACCACTTAACAAGCACACCACTCGTTTGTGCAGCCTCTTCATCAAATGCTATAAAGAAGAATGAGCGAAAAAATATTACAAAAATAGCTAATAACAAAACTCCAGCTATGGAAATTAATATAAGATCTTCTGAACTAACTGCCAAAATAGAACCAAAAAGATAAGCAAACAGCGAACTATTAAACTCATTTGCAACTGAAATTATAATTACAGATAGTGCAAGTGAGCCAGATAGAAAAATTGCCAAGATAGAATCAGAATAGATTTTATGATAGCTTCGCAGATACTCAATCATCCAAGCTGCGATTACTGAGACAATTATTGCCATATATACAGGTGAAGTATCGAGTAAAATAGCAATTGATACTCCAACTAAAGAGACGTGAGCGAGAGTATCAGCAAGAAGTGAATATCTTTTTAAAACAACAAAAGAGCCAGCAATTGCGCTAATTATGGAAATAATAATTCCAGCTAAAAATGCACGTTGCATAAAATCATATTCAAACATCTCAATCATGAGAGTGTCCATCTACAAGATGTGCATTTATGCCATACAGTTCACTCATATCATCACAACTTAAAACTTCATGCGGTGTATCACTCGCAAGCAGAGTCTGATTAACTCTAAAGATTGATTTTATATCATCAGCAACAACACCAATATCATGAGTAATTAGAATAATTGTAATATTGTGGTTTTTATTTAATTCACGTAAAAGTGCATAAAATTTCTGCTGGACTGCCATGTCAACACCAGTATTTGGCTCATCTAAGACTAAGACTTCAGGATTACTAACAAGAGCGCGTGCTATCATCGCACGTTGTCGCTGTCCACCTGAAAGCTCCCCTATTCGTCTATCTTGAAGATCTTGAACTTCCATAAGTTCCATCGCACTATTAACTGCTTTTACATCCTCTTCATCTTTTTTCCAAAAAAGAGAGTATCCGCTAGAACGTCCCATACAAACAACCTCTCTTACTGTTGCTGGAAACTCACTATCCATATTTGAAGCGCGTTGTGGAACATAACCTATTTTATTCCAATCTTTAAAACTTTTAAGTGGTTTACCAAAAAGTTTTACAGCTCCACTACTGTAACTTTGTAGCCCAAGTACAGCGCGCATAAGTGTAGTTTTGCCACCACCATTTGGACCAATGACAGCGCAATAATCACCCTCTTTTATCTCAAATGAAATATCTTTTAATATGGTCTCATTACCAAGTTCAAGGTTTAAATCTTGCGCACTTATAACTGAACTCATTCGCACTCCAAAATAATACTAACTTGTCTATCTATCTCTAGCATCTCTTTCAAAGAGAGTTTAGCCAACAGATTGGGAATTATTCTTTGATTATCTAACGCTCTAATTTGGTCGCATAGTATATCGCTCTTTTTTTCTAAATTATCTTCTTTTTCAATTCTATATCTTAGTGGGTAACTCTCATCAATCAAAAAAGTAGACATCGGTAAAACAATTGTAGTTGAATGCCCACAATCATTTAACATGTTTGTTTGATAAATTAAAACAGGTCCAATCTTACCAACTTCATCGCCTTTTTTGGGATTTAATTTGGCTAAATAAATTTCACCTTTTTTAAACATTAAATTTCTTACAAACCATCATCTAAACTGTTTTCAAACTCTTTTGAGACTTTCAAAGATTCTTCTCTTACTTTCAGTGAAGCCTGTTTAATTTGAGCTTTTAATTTTTCTTTTTCAAGTACTGATTTATAATAAATTACCGATTTTCTAATTAAATCACTTTTAGTAGTGTTTAAAGTTTTTACCATATCATTTAAAGTATCGTAAAATTGATCATCTGATTTTAAAGTAATCGTATGCATATGATACCTTTATAGTTTTCACAATTGTATAACATTGTACTTTAAGGTAATATTTTTGTAATACTAATAATTTAAGAGTATGTTATACGCTATGTTCAATTACTAATTATCCTCTAATTGATATAAGTTAAACGATAATGTTATAAAACCTAAAAACCAAATAATATTAATTGGTATATATACACCTTCAGGCTTAAGTGTATGAAGCATTAAACCAACTGTAGCAAAGCTTAAAATCGTCGTTGCCACTATTATTGTCAAAGGAAAAAGTAAAATACCTTCTAAATAGCCAGCAATAAATTTATATAAGAAAAAAAATATAATTGTTACAATAGTTATAGTAATAAAGTGTAGACCAACAAATAAAAACCAATCAAATAAATATTGGAAACTATTACTTTGCTCTGACGGTGCATCATTAATAAACTGTAAGACCGATGCACTAGTTAATAGAGGTATAATCAAATACCAGCTAAGTTCCTTTAAATTTTTAATTGAACTTACTTTTATAACTTCCAAATAAAACCCTTTAAAATTTATAAATGAAAATAACAGTACTGTTAACTATAATTAGTTGCAGTCCAAAGCTTTCATAAGTAACACTAAATTTTTCTTCATCAAGGAAATATAATTTTCATCTTCTTGATTTTTTGTAATATTTGCTAATGTCTCTAAAACTTTTACCTCTGCGCTAGCTTCACTTGCAACCATCTTAAGAGCATTGCTATTGCCAAAAGGTTCACCAAAAATAGTTGGGTTTTTTAGACTTTTTAGATGTTCAATAGCCTCTTTCATATTTTTAGCACTCTCTCTTGAATGAGACGAATTACCAGATAATGAATGAATTTTAAAATTATACTTCTCACCTAAATAGGCATATGCATTATGATTTACAACAATTGTATCTCTTTTACACTCACTCAGAGAACTTTTATAACTACTTTTTAACTTCTTTAACTCTAAGATATAATCTGAGGCTCTATTTTTATAAAGAACACTATTTTTTTTATCTGCTTTTACTAATATTTTTGAAATCTTATCTACAACTTTAATATATAAATCTATATCTAACCAGTAGTGAGCATCAACGTGCTCATCATGTCCATGCTCATCATGATGCTCATCATGATGTTCATCATCTTCATCTTCAAGTATTAAACCTTTACTAAGGTCATATGCTAACTTATTATCTCTAAAGCGAAGAAGAAAATTATCAAGTCCAGCACCCATATAGAGAAAAATGTCTGAATTTATGATTTTTATTACATCTTTTGGCGTTGGAGAGAATTCATGAATATCTTGTGAAGATGAGATAATCTTTTTCACATCTATATTTTTACCACCAACAATTTTAACAGCATCATATATAGGGTAAATTGTTGTAGCAACAGTTATTTTTTTATCTGCATATAAACCTGCAATAAAAATATATAAAACTAAAAATAACTTTATCATTTTTACATCATTTCACTATCAATTTCAATAATTGTATGAACATTTCCTCTTGGATTGAAATCAGCTTTTAATTTCATACTTCGCGGACTTAATTTCTTATAAAGCAAATCAAAAATTTCATTTGCACTATCTTCATGACTAAGGTGACGATTTCTAAAAGAGTTAATGTAAAGCTTTATTGCTTTTAGTTCCACAACTAGTGCATCAGGAACATAACTTATTTCAATATTAGCAAAATCTGGATAACCACTTCTTGGACATAAACAGCTAAATTCTGGCAAAGAGATATTTATTGTGTAACTTTTTTTATGTTTATTTGGCCATATCTCTAAATCTTTTTCAACATCAAAAGATTCTACTATTTTCTCTCCATAAAGTTTATCAGACATCTAAATGCTCTACATCTTTGGCATGTGTTTCAATAAACTTACGACGAGGTTCTACTTCATCACCCATAAATAGAGTAAAGGTATCACTAGCAGCTTCTGCATCTTCAACTGTAATACGCAACAGTCTTCTATTTTCAGGTGTCATAGTTGTCTCCCATAACTGCTCAGGATTCATCTCACCAAGACCTTTATAGCGTTGAATATATGAACCTTTTTTAGCCCGCCCTTTAACATCTTCTAAAGAGTCTAAAATATCTTCACCTTTAAAAAGTGGCATATCCCAATCTTTAATTTTACTATATGTATATTGAGCCTCTTCATAGTATGGTGTTGCAAAAAGCCCATCATCAATTTTAAGCTCTTCCAT
>Ga0316206_1002562_pt1 | contig 11942 bp, 10 predicted proteins | sample 6monthpyrite_MG_FD_204942 | JGI IMG/M metagenome (GOLD analysis project Ga0316206, IMG submission 204942) | Microbial mat bacterial communities from mineral coupon in-situ incubated in ocean water Damariscotta River, Maine, United States -... | ecosystem: Environmental > Aquatic > Marine >...
AACGATGCCGGGGCGGGCTTGGAGCACGCCGGCGAGTTGTTCGAGGGTGTCGACCTCAACCTGAATGAACCAGAGCGACGCATCAGAATCTCGGGTTCTGTTGGCGAGCGATTCGATTGCTGGTGCGAGTTCATCGGGGGCAAGCCCGGCGAGGTGGTTGTCCTTGATGAGCACCGCGTCGTTGAGCCCCATCCGGTGGGTCGTCCCCCCGCCACAGCGCACCGCGTATTTCTCGAGCACACGGAGCCCCGGCGTCGTCTTGCGCGTATCACAGATCTTCGCTCGGGTTCCGTCAACAAGTTCGACATATGCCCGCGTGAGCGTGGCGATGCCGCTGAGTCGGGCGATGAGATTGAGCATGGTGCGCTCGAGCCTCACGATGGCGCGAGCGTTGCCGGTGAACTCGGCGATGACGGTCCCCTGATCGATCTCGTCGCCATCGTTGATCCGTGCTATCCATTCGATCTCCCGGGGAACAGAGAAACACTCAACGAGGTCTGTGAGGAACTCGTTTCCGGCGAGGATGCCGGAAGCTCTCGAGCACATCTTGACGCTGCTGAGCTCATCTGGAGCAAACATGAGCTCGCCAGTCCAATCGTGTGGCGGAATCCCAAGATCTTCATCTCGGGCGAGCTCGACGAGTCGACGCACGAGCCCGCATTGGCGGAGAAATGTGCCAAACTCGGTGAGTGAGCATGCATTGAGATCTGGATGCTTGGCCTGTTCCATGGCATAATCGTACACCTCCGGGCCCGCCCGCCCTACTATTGACGCTCTGGATTGAAAGGAATCTCTATGAGTTTGTTGGAAGGCAAGGTTGGTTTGGTTGTCGGCGTCGCCAATGACCGTTCGTACGCTTGGCACATCGCCAACTCGCTCACAGAGCACGGGGCTCGGTGCGCCTACGCCCACCTCCCGGGCGAAAAGAATGAACGCCGGACCAGAAAGGCGGTCGAGAAGATCCACAGCGACCCGTGGCTGGTTGCCTGCGATGCAGGATCGGATGATTCGCTCGACGAACTCTTCGCCGCTTATGCCCGAGACCACGATGGAATGGACTTTCTCGTCCATTCCATCGCTTTCGCCGATCGCGAGTGGCTCCAGCAGGGGATGTTCGCACAGACCCCGCGCAAAGCCTTCCTCGATGCGATCGATATCTCGGCGTACTCCCTCTCGGCGATGTCCGGGCGGGCACGGGAGCAGATGGCCAAGACCGGCGGCGGATCGATCATGGGGATGTCGTACTACGGCTCAGAAAAAGTCATCTGTGGGTACAATGTCATGGGCGTCGCCAAGGCCTGCCTCGAATCGACCACTCGCTATCTCGCTTCTGAACTCGGAGAAGACAACATCCGGGTGAACACCATCTCGGGCGGGTTCCTGCGGACGCTGGCGAGTTCGGCGGTCAGCGGCACAGATAAACTCGACGAGGCGACCATCAAGCACTCGCCGCTGCGACGCCGGGTTGAGGGAAGCGATGTCGGCAACACCGCGGTCTTCCTCGCCTCTGACCTCTCGAGTGGGATCACGGGTGAGAACATTTATGTTGACTGCGGGATGAACATCATGGGCGGATAACCGGAGAACCGCCCTCCCCAAGTATCCAGAACCACCTCCGACCCGATCAGAATACGAATTAAATGGATTTTCTTGCGCATCGGCTGGCGGGGTGCGCGTGTTCTATCCGATATATTGGGTAATGACCGGTGCCATAAACAACTTAGCTTCAAGCCTTTCGGGCGCTCCCGTTGCTTCGGCTGTTTCGGCCAAGGCCAAGGCAAAGGAAGTCTTCGAAGCGACCTACAAGCGCAAGCTCATCAAGGATGAGTACAACGCCTCCGTCGAAGAGACCGAGCACATCGATGCGGTGCGTTCACTCGCCGATGCTGATCAGGAAGACGCCAAGGAAGATCGCCAGGAGAATCAGAGCCGATACCTCGGGTATGACCGGCTCCTCAAGCCCGGAACCTCGCGGCTCGATCTCAACGCCTAACCGACCATGTGAAAAGACGCGGACCGATCTGGTCCGAGTCTTTGATCTGCTTTGGATCTGATTACTTTTTGCCTTGGAAGAACTGCTTGATCGCGTGGATGGTGGCGCTGCGTCCGATCGAGCCGATGGACTCGGTGAGCGGGATGCCCTTGGGGCAGACCTTGACGCAGTTCTGGGCGTTGCCGCAGTCGTTGATCCCGCCGGCGCCCGAGAGGGCATCCATCCGCTCGCCCTTGAGCTGCTTGCCGGTCTCGTGCTCGTTGAAGTAGCGGGCTTGGGAGATCGCGTGGGCACCGACAAAGCTGGTGTCCCATTTCGATTCGTCTTCTTCCTTGGTGAACTGTGGGCATGCTTCGAGGCAGCAACCGCAACTCATGCACTCGGAGAGGGCGTAGCGCATCTGCTGATGGTCGTGTGATTCCTTGGGGCCGGCGCCGAGGTTGTATGTGCCGTCGATCGGGACCCACGCCTTGACCTTGGTCAGGTTGTTGAAGAGCCGGGCGCGATCGACCCAGAGGTCTCGGATCACCGGGAACTTGCTCATCGGCTCGAGGGTCATGGTGTCGCCTTCGAGCGGGGCGTATTCGTCGATCAGGCATGAACACGACTGGCGGACCCGCCCGTTGATGACCATGGTGCAGGCGCCGCAGACCTCTTCGAGGCAGTTGGAGTCCCAGACGACGGGTGTGGTCTTGGCACCATCGGTGGTGACCGGGTTGGCGGCGATCCAGTTGAGCGAGGAGATCACATTGGCGCCGTCGGCGACGGGGACCTTGAAGGTCTCCCAGCGGGTGGGCTTGCCCGGGCCGTCGCAGCGTTTGATCTTGAAGATCACGCTCCGCCCGGCGACTGCCTTCTTTCGGTTGGCTTTTCGCATGGGTGCGTCGTAGGCGTAGGATTCTGCTTCGCTCATTTCTCGTATCCTTTACAGGGCACTTCTTCGCTCTGTCAATATACTGATCTCGGTCTGTTCACTCTGTTTATGAAGCGCCGACCGTTTCTTTCTTCTCTCTGGATGCGTTGGCCCCGGTGTCGGTCTTGCCGTAGTTTCGCGGGCGGAGTTTGACGAGTCCGGCCTTGACCTCGACAAAGTCGATATCGCTTTTGGATGTGGTTTCGTTGAACTTGGCGATCGAGGTCTTCCAGAACCGCTCGTCGTCGCGCTCGGGGAAGTCGGTGCGGTAGTGCGAGCCGCGGGATTCCTCGCGTAAGAGCCCGGCCTTGGCGATCGCCTCGCCCAGCACAATCATATCACCGACGGTGCGGGCAAAGCTCAGGGATTGGTTGGTCCACATCGCCCCGTCTCCGAGTTCGACCTTCTTGTACCGCTCGCGGAGTTCGTCGATCTTGCTCAGGCATTTTTCGAGCCCGGGCCCGGTCTTGACCACGGTCGAGGCGGCGTTCATCTCTTCGCCGAGTTCGAAAGCGATTTGATACGGGTTGAACGCCTTGTCACCCGTGCCCCTGGTCGTCGAGTCGAGCAGCTTGTCGTGTTTGTCCTGCTCCTTCTTGACATGGGCGTCGAATATGCTCTGCTCAATGCTCGATGCGGGGGCATGGTCTCCCTCGCGGACATAGTTGACGACCGAGACGCCGTTGCACAAGCCGTCGAAGATGCAGCTGAGCAGTGCGTTGGCCCCGAGCCGGGTTGCCCCGTGGTAGGCGAAGTTGACCTCGCCGAAGGCGTAGAGCCCGTTGATGTTGGTCATCGCGTTGTTGTGGGCACCCTGCTTGAGCCCGTGCCCGATCTCGGTCCCGATCGGGACTTGGCCGCCGGGCTTGTGCTCGCCGAGGGGTGAATCGGGCTGATAATCGCCGGGGGTATAGGTCGTCCACAATCCGCCCATCGAGTAATGCACAGCCGGGAAGATCCGCATGGGGTTGAAGCGTGGGTCGTCGCCGGCGAACTTCTCGTAGATATCCAGGATCCCGCCGAGTTTTTCGGTGAGGTAGTCGGGGTCCATGTGGGTGAGATCGAGATAGACCTGGTTTGTGCCGTTGATCCCCATGCCGTCGTTGACGCAGACATCGAAGATCTCACGCGTGGCGATATCACGGGGCACGAGGTTGCCGTACTTGGGATAGCGCTCTTCGAGAATGTAGTAGCGTTCGTTTTCGGGGATGTCCTTGGGCCTGCGTGCATCGCCCTTCTTGGCAGGCACCCAGACCCGCCCGCCCTCGCCGCGGGCGGATTCGGACATGAGTCGGCACTTGTCTGCGCCGGGGATCGCGGTCGGGTGGACCTGGATCATCTCGGGGTTGCCGTACCACGCGCCGGCTTGATAACAGCGCGACGCTGCACCGCCGGTGCAGATGATTGAGTTGGTGGACTTGCCGAAGACGAGCCCGCACCCGCCGGTCGCCATCACGACGGCGTCGGCGCGGAAGGACTGGATCTGCATGGTCCGCATGTCCTGGGCGACGATCCCGACGCACCGGGCGCTGTCGCCCTCGCCTTCGACGATCGGCCAGAGAAACTCCCAGAACTCTTTCATGTTGATCTTGCCCTCGGAGGCAAACCGGCGGGTCTGCTCGTCGAGGGCGTAGAGCAGCTGCTGGCCGGTGGTGGCGCCGGCGAAGTGGGTCCGACGGAAGAGCGAGCCGCCGAAGAGGCGCAGGTCGCGGAATCCTTCATGGCTTCGATTGAACGGCACGCCCATGCGATCGAGCAGGTCGATGATCTTGGGAGCCCAGTTGGTCATCTCGAGGACCGGGTGCTGGTCGTTGAGGAAGTCGCCGCCGATGAGGGTCTCATCGAAGTGCTGGTATTCGGAGTAGCCCTGCTGGCGGGCGACCTCGTTGCAGGCGTTGATCCCGCCTTGGGCGCACACCGAGTGCGATCGCTTGACGGGGACCATCGAGAAGAGGTCGACAGCCATCCCCGCTTCGGCGATCCGGATGCTCGCAGCGAGCCCGGCGAGCCCGCCCCCGACGACAATCACGCGTTTTTCATCTGCCATGGTTCACTTCTTGGTCTCTGGGCGTCCGATCGACGAACGCGGAGTGTGATGGAATCTTTGCACTCGGATCTTGTTATCCGTCGATTTCGTGTTCGTTCATGCTTGCTGTCTCGATCGCACCGGCGTCATCGAGATGGATCTGGGGGTTCTGCATCGCTTCTTCGACTTCGTTGGCCTGCTGATAATCGAGCGTGGCGAATCCGATCACCGATGCCCACGCCATGAGCATGAGCCCCGCACCGACGCCAGCGCAGACCAAGCCCCACCGTTTCTGGGCGGGGCGAGAGATGGTGATGCCCCAGGTGATCGCTGACGACCAGAGCCCATTGGCAAAGTGGAACACCAACGCGCTGACCCCGAAGAAGTAGAAGAGGGCCACAACGAGCCCCCAACTGGTAAACCCGTCGGTCGAGCCCTGGATCGCGGCGGCGAGCGTCGATGATGCGTTCTCGTGGGACCAGACCACCCCGCCGGGCACAAGCCCGCTCCAGCCCCATCGTAGGGTGGCGACATGGTAGAAGATAAAGAGGAACCCGAAGTACCCGGTCAGGCGCTGGAGGGTGTAGCGGAGGTTGCCGCCGTACTTGTAGTTGCTGACATTGTTGCTCCCCGACATGGCGTAGTAGACGCCGAGGATGGCGTGAAACGCCAGCGCCGACCAGAGGGTGACCTCGATAATCAGCAGCAAGGGCATGTTGTTGATGAAGCTCACTTCGTGCTGGAAGGTGGCGATGGCCCGGTTCATCCACCCCACGCCCTCGGCCCGGGAGTTGAGCCCGCCCCACGCGATGGTGGAGTTGGTCGTCAGGTGCGCGATCAGGAACACCCCGACGGGGACGATGCCAGTCAGCGAGTGCAGCCGACGCAAGAGGAAGTGGTGTGTCTGCGTGGATTCAGCGTTTTCACTCACTTTGAGGCTCCGATATGTTCTGTGGTCATCGATTCGACCGAGCGGCCAGTGATTTGGCCGCGGATACTCTGTTTGACTTCCATCGGCATACAAAGCCCTGCCGGTGCACTTCTTGGGGATCTCACTCCACTTTCAACACCTCTATCCACACCTAGATACTCAGATCTGATGCGGGTCCCGGGGTTGGGGCATTGGGATCCATGCTCATCTGCTCGAGCGTGCCGTCTTGGGCGGCCTTGGCGACGGCTTTGGTGACCTCGACGAACTGCATGCGGAGTTCGTTGACCGTGCCGTCGATCATTTCTTGCTCTTCGGTGCTCAGATTGCCCTTGGTCTTCTCCTGAACCACACCGAGAAGGTCGATATTGAGCTTGGCGACTTCGAGCGAGACCATCGCCCGCCCGGACTGATCGGGGATCGCGCCGAGATACATCAGGGCCTGGGTGGCGAAGAGGGAGATGAGTTCCTTGAATCCGATCTGCTCGGGGATCCCACCGGGCCCGGCTTGGGCGGCCTGCTCGGCTTGATCCTTCTCGGCGGCAGCGAGTTTTTCCTTCTCGGCTTGGGCAGAGGACTTCCAGTCGTCGTCGATAATCAGTTTCGGGGCATCTGGGTCGGACATTTTGGGCTCCATTTGGTGTACAATGCATCGTAGCGCCGATCAAGGGGAAGAACACACCATGCCGATCAATCCACGACCAATCTCATCGAAGCCCATCGGTGTTTACTCGACTGCTTTGCTCCTCTCTGGAGCACTCATCGGGTGCTCTGGCTATAAGGTGGCTGGCCCACGCACCGAGCACCCCGAGCGTGTCGCGATCAACGACTTTGTGGACCCGGTTCTGGCTCAGGGGGACGAGCCGGCTTCGGGCGAGCACCAATCACCCCAGCAGACGGACCGGGCTCAACTCGACGGTGCGGGGCTTGAGCAGGGCCAACCGAGAAGCCCCGATGACGGGTTCACCCTGACATCCAGCGATTTCCAGAGCAGCTTCCAAAGCGATGCCCAAAGCGATGTCCAAACCGATGTCCGGGGCGCATCGCCGCTCGATGAGACGATCCAGGCATCGACCAGCACCGAGCGGCTCGCGCTGCTCGATGCGAAGGTCGGGGATGTCAATGGCAAGCCGATCTTTACCAACTCGTTCTTTACCCCGATCGAAGAGCGGTTGATCGCTGAGTCCCTGCGGCTCTCGCCGGCGAACTGGCGGAGGACCGCGGGGGGGATCATCGCCAATCGGCTCGACGGGATCATCGCTGACGAGTTGCTCCGGGCGGAGGCGCTTGCCTCATTGACCCCCACGCAGCGTGTTGGGCTCCAGGCATTCCTCAACAACTTCCGCAACAACATGCTCTCCGAAAATCTTGGCAGCTCGCAACTCGCCAACCGGCGGGTTCAAGAAGAAGAGGGCGTGACCCTCGACGAGGCCCTCAGGCAAAAAGAGGTCGATACGCTTGTCCAGCTGACCCTGATCCAGGAGGTCAATCGGCGGGTCAATGTATCATGGCGGGATATAAAGCAGCGGTACGAACGGGATCTCAAGGAGTTCTCGCCGCCACCCACCGCGGTGTTCCGTGTGATTCGGGCGTTCAAGGACAAAGAGGACACGGTTGACAAGATCCAGACGCAGCTCGACTCGGGGGTTGACTTCCTCAATGTGTCGGCGAGCCCGCTCAACAACTACAACACCGATGCGGCGGGGATGCTTGCGATCGTGGTCGAGGACACATTCGAGGACACCGAGTTCTTTGGGGCCGAGGAGCTCAATACAAAGGCGCAGCAGCTCAAGATCGGGGAGTCCGTCGGTCCGATCGAGCTCGGATCTATGCTCTATTGGATCAAGCTCATGGACATTGAGCGGGTGTCCATCTCGCTCTATGATGCCCAGCTCCAGATCCAGCGGGACCTGACATTCGAGCGGCGCAAGGATGCCCAGCAGGAGTATCTCGGACGCCTGATGGAGCGGGCGCGGGTCTCGAGCCGTGAAGAGGTGCTGATCCGTCTGCTCCAGATCGCCGAAGAACGCTACGGCCGACAGGGATGAGCCTGCTCGATGCGCTCCGCTGGCGGCTTACCAGAAAGAAATCCATCTGGGTTCTCGGCGAGGACGCTGCGGCCAAGCTGATGAAGCAACGCGGGTGCACGATCCTCGCCCGCAACCTTCGGCTCACGATGGGCGAGATCGACATCCTCTGCTTTGATCCCAAGACCGACTGCATCGTGATCGTCGAGGTCAAAGCCCGGATGCGTAAGTCCGATGCGACCCCGATGCCCGAGGCGAGCATCACCGCTGTGAAAAAACGCAAACTCCGCACGCTGACGAAGGCGATCTCGACACGGACTCAATACCGAAACAAGCGCATCCGGATTGATGTGGTCGCGGTCGAGTTTGCGGGCGATCAACGCACGCCGAGGTCGATCCGTCACTACGAATCGGCGGTCGGGGACGGTTGATCGGCGGGCACGAGTTCGGGGTTGGGACCGTCGGGGCTGTCGGGGGCGTCGGGCTTGGGCGGGCGGAGCGCGCCTCTGAACTTGGCTTCGAGCTTGGATTCCTCGAAGGCAATCGGATCGATCTTGGTCGGGATAATCACCGAGAACATCGACCCGGCGCCGATCTGTGATTCGAGCTGGATCTCGCCTTGGAGCAGGCGGGTGAGTTCGAGGACGATCGCCAGCCCGAGCCCGGTGCCCGTGTGCGTGCGGGTGTGGGAGGAGTCGACCTGCTGGAACTTGTCGAAGATCCGTTTCTGGTCGTCGGGGGCGATGCCCTCGCCGTTGTCGATGATCGAGATACGGATCCGGTCGGTGCCCGAGCCATCGTCGGCGATGGACTCTGCGCGGAGGATGATCTCGGCGGGGGTGCCATGCGACTCGTTGCCCGTGAACTTGACGGCGTTGGAGAGTAGGTTGAAGACGATCTGCTGGAACTTCTTGGGGTCGGTCTCGATCATCGGGAGCTCGTCCGAGATGTCGAGGCGGACATCGATGCTTTTCTTGCGGGCCAGCGGATGGATCAAGCCGACGAGCGCCTGGCAGTTCTCGGCGAGGTTCATCTGGGTGATGTTGAGCTCGACGCGGCCGGCTTCGATCTTGGCCATCTCGAGGAGCGATTCGATCATCTCAAGCAATGTCCGCCCGGCGGAGACGATGTTGACGAGGTAGCGTTCGCGCTTGGAGAGTTCCTTGGCATCGATCGGTGGTTCGGTGTTGGCTCCCTCGCCCTCTGCGCCCATCGCGATCTCTTTGCGGGCGATCTCGAGGAGCAGCTCGGCGAAGCCGATGATGGCGTTGAGCGGGGTGCGGAGTTCGTGCGAGACGCTGGCGAGGAACTCGCCCTTGAGGCGGGCGGATTCAAAGAGCGATGTGTTGGCTTCGGAAAGCTCGGCGAGCTTGATGTCCATCGCCTTGTTGGCGTCGCGGAGCTGATCGCGCTGGCGTTCGAGCTCGATGAGCATCAGGTTGATGGTCTCGGAGAGCTCCTCGAACTCGTCGCCGGTGTCGATCGACGAGCGGGTCTCGAGATCGCCATCGCGGACCAGCTCGGCGGTCTTCTGGAGCGCCTCGACCGGGCGGAGGATCAGGCGATTGATGATCGTCGCGTAGACCACCAGCGCCACCGCGAGCACCACCGAGCCTGCAGCGAGGACATAGAGCAGGTTGACGACCAAGAGCCACCCCGCCCCGTCTGAGCGGTGCTCGAGGAGGACCACGGAGGTGATCTGGGCGTTGGCGTCGCGGGTCGCCCGAGCATAGCGATAGATCCGGTTCCACCCGGACCAGTCGGCATCGAAGTATTCGACGCGGGATGTGGATTGGTCGAACTTCGCCATCGCGGCGGCGAGGAAACGATCGTCGCGGATGTTGGCGTCGATCTGATTGCGGGTGAGCGGGCGGATCGTCGCGCCCCCGGCGACGAGCTCGTCCTTGGGGGTCGGGTGGTCCTCGAAGGCGGCCCAGGTGGCGTAGACCGAGCGGGCAAGTTCGAGTTCGCCGGCGCCGACGAGCGCGTTCATCCGCAGGAGCGGTAGCGAGAGGGCGATGGTGATGATCAACGCCGAGGCACCACCGAACAGAAGCAAACACTTGGTCGCCAGCGCCAGTTCATTGAACCATGCCCGGATGTCGTGGATCGTCGTCACGCTCCGAGTGTATCCCAAGATGAGGGAAGTTGTTGGGATCGCCCGCCCATCGGCGTACACTTGATGCCCGATGACCACCAAAGCCACCAAATCCGTCTACCTCGAAACCTTCGGGTGCCAGATGAACGAGCTTGATTCCGAGCTGGTCGCCGGCTCGCTCGGCGCTCTCGGGTATCGCTTTACTGGTGACGCCGACGATGCAGACATCGTGCTCTACAACACCTGTTCGGTGCGAGAGCGGGCCGAGCAGAAGGTCTGGTCGCGCCTCGGGGAGATGAAGATCCGCAAGAACGATCAGCCTGATCTGGTGGTCGGGGTGCTCGGGTGCATGGCCGAGCGGGACGGGGAGGATCTGATCGCGCGGATGCCCGTCGTCGATCTGATGTGCGGGCCATCGGAACTCGACAAACTCCCACAACTGCTTGACAACGCGGTGCGGACCAAGTCGTCGCTGGCAGTCAACGACCCGGCGATCGCGATCAGGCGATCGGCGAAGCAAGTGGCATTGCAGGGCAACGCCTCGCGTCGCTCTTCGACGCTCGCTGCTGCCGGCGACACGCTCGAGTCGCTCGACCTTGGTCGGATGCTCTCGCCGGTGGACTTTGACGGGCGTCGATCGGCCTATGTCCGCATCACGCGGGGGTGCAACAAGTTCTGTACCTACTGCGTGGTGCCCCACACGCGCGGGGCCGAGATCCATCGCCCGCCCGAGCACATTATCGACGAGATCAAGGCGCTGGCGGATACCGGGGTCATCGAGATCACGCTGCTTGGGCAGACGGTGAACCACTACCGCTTCGAGCACGACTCGGCCGTCACGGTTGATGGGATCGTCCAGCCTCAGAAGGGGCGGACCTACAAGGGGTCGCACAACCGCGACGCGTTTGCTGGTGCACACACCACGACCTTCGCGGATCTGCTCTATCGGATCCACGAGGAGGTCCCGGCGATCGAGCGCCTGCGGTTTATTACCTCGTATCCTCGCGACTTTGGCGACGATGTGCTGCAGGTCATCCGCGATTGCCCGCGGATCTGTCGGTTCATCCATGTGCCCGCCCAGACGGGCTCCGACCGGATGCTCAAGATGATGAACCGGGGGCACAACATCGCCGAGTACGACGAGTTTATCGAGCGGTGCCGATCGTACCTCCACCAGCCTCAGATCGGACGCCCGCTGATGCTCGGCGGCGACATCATCGTCGGGTTCCCCACCGAAACGGACGAGGACCACGAGCTCACCAAGGAGCTCCTCACGCGGACGCGGTACAAGAACTGCTTCATCTTCAAGTACTCGCCTCGCCCGGGGACGGTCTCGTACGACAAGATCCCCGACGACATCCCCGACAACGTCAAGAAGCGTCGCAACAACGAGCTGCTGATGATCCAGTCCGACATCTCGGACTCGATCGCCCGCCAACAAGTCGGAGGCGAGTTCGACATCTTCGTCGAGGGGCTCTCCCGCCACGAGCACAAGAAGCGGGGCACCGATGTCAAGCCCGGCTCGGGCATGGTCGGCATCACCATCGGCGGCTCATCGATGCAGACGCAGGCGGCGGTGCTTGATCCCGAGACCCAAGGGCCAACCGTCCAGCTCTCAGGGCGAACCGACGGCGACCTGATCGTGTTCTTCGATGTGCCCACGGGCGGTCTGCACTCGCCCAACGACTTCATCGGCAAGATCGTGCGGACGAAGATCACCGGGGCCGACAAGCTCACGCTGGCGGGTGAGTTGGTTTAAATCATCGATCGATCCAATCAAGGAGGACAAACCCTGTGACCGGGTTTGTCCTCCTTGCCGGGTGCCCTGCTTCACCTCAAAGAGTGAAGCAGGTCTTCGCGGATGGGGCAAGACCTGCTTTGCCCTTCGGGTCAAAGCAGGGCACCCGGCTCAAAGAGTGAAGCAGGGCACCCGGCGTCGCATGAACAGGGCAGCGGG
>Ga0316206_1002564_pt1 | contig 11938 bp, 10 predicted proteins | sample 6monthpyrite_MG_FD_204942 | JGI IMG/M metagenome (GOLD analysis project Ga0316206, IMG submission 204942) | Microbial mat bacterial communities from mineral coupon in-situ incubated in ocean water Damariscotta River, Maine, United States -... | ecosystem: Environmental > Aquatic > Marine >...
GGCTTTTTTGTGCATGAAATAAATGTTTTGTCGTGACAGTTAATTACTCTGTTATTTGTAACGTTAGTATATCGCCTAACGATTTGCGTATTTCAAGAATGCTTAAATGCCTGTTTTCATATAAAGAGTCCCATCTTATGCATTCCAGAGCTCTAACATCGGTTTCTATTGAAGAGCTTAAATAATAGTAACTAACGAGTCCTGTTATTAAAGGGCCCCCAGAACTTACAGAAATATTATTAGATGCAAATTGAATATAACCCTGTGCATATTCTTCATCATCAATCACTTTTTGAATAATAAAAATAACAGGAGAAATAAACCTGTCTTTATCTGTTAAGGTATTCATGGTTAAGCTGCAGTGCGGATAGTAAATATTTAAACTGCTTTCATCTATAACAACACCATTTTGAAAGAATGTTCGACCAGTATTGCCTTTAATAATTATTTGTTTATTTAGAGTGAAACTCGAACCTACTGGTATTGAATATGTGAAATTATTTTCATCTTTGATGGCGTCTTGAGAGCATGAATTTATGAACAGGAATGTTAATGGCCATAATTTAAGTAGTCTCATGATTTTAACTGACTATGCTTTAGATTTATTGAGTATTGATTTTAAATACTTACCTGTAAAAGATACACTTGATTCACAAACTTCTTCAGGTGTGCCTTGAGCTATGATTTCACCACCACCTGTACCGCCTTCTGGACCAAGATCAATAATCCAGTCAGCTGTTTTTATAATGTCCATATTATGCTCGATAATAATAATAGTATTGCCATGATCTCGTAACCTGATGAGAACCTGTAACAACTGTTCTACATCGTGAAAGTGCAATCCGGTTGTTGGTTCATCTAAAATGTAAATTGTATTGCCAGTATCCCTTTTAGATAGTTCGCGAGCAAGTTTTATGCGTTGAGCTTCACCGCCAGACAATGTTGTTGCTCTTTGACCAAGTGTTATATATGAAAGTCCAACGTCCATTAATGTTTGGAGTTTTCTATGGATCACAGGTACCGCTTTAAAGAATACAACCGCATCTTCGATTGTCATCTCTAATACTTCATTAATGCTTTTACCTTTGTATTTGATATCAAGAGTTTCTCGATTGTAACGTTTACTTTTGCAGACATCGCAAGGTACATAAATATCAGGTAAAAAATGCATTTCTACTTTTATAACGCCATCACCCTGACATGCTTCGCATCGCCCGCCTTTTACATTAAAGCTAAAGCGGCCTGGTTTGTAACCGCGAGATCGAGCTTCTTGAGTACCCGCAAATAATTCCCGAATAGGGGTAAATAGCCCGGTGTAAGTTGCAGGATTGGATCGGGGTGTTCTTCCAATGGGAGCCTGATCAATATCAACAACTTTATCGAACTGATCTAAGCCTTCATGATGAGTATATTTTGCAGGAATAAGTGAAGATTTATTTATTTCACGGGCTAAAAGCCTATATAAAGTATCATTTATTAAAGTAGACTTACCTGAGCCTGAAACACCTGTTACACATGTCATTAAACCTACGGGTATTTCAACATCAACCTGTTTTAAATTGTTGCTACTTGCTCCGGATATTTTTAGAACTTGTCCAGAGTGCGGAATTCTTTTCTCGGGTATTTTTATTTCAAGTGCAGCAGATAAATACTGTCCTGTTAATGATGCAGGGTTCGACATAACTTCTTTTGGTGTGCCTGCAGCGACAACATGGCCACCATGTACGCCAGCACCCGGCCCAATATCAATAACATAATCGGCATTTAAAATGGCATCTTCATCATGTTCAACAACAATTACTGTATTGCCTAGATCTCTTAAATGAATTAGCGTTGAAAGTAATCGATCATTATCTCGTTGATGTAAGCCAATTGATGGTTCGTCGAGGATATACATAACACCAACAAGGCCGGCACCAATCTGGCTTGCTAATCTAATTCGTTGAGCTTCACCACCAGATAATGTGTCAGAACTTCTGTCTAAAGATAAATAGTTTAAACCAACATTTACCAGAAACTGTAAACGAGATGATATTTCTTTTACTATTTTTTCTGCTATTTCACCTTTGTTGCCTTCAAGTACTAGTGACTGAAAAAAATTAAGGCATTCTAAAATTGATAAATGAGTGATTTCAGGAAGTGTTTGATTGCTTACAAACACGTGTCTTGCACCTTTGTTTAGGCGCTGCCCATTACAACTTGGGCAAGCACGGTCAGTAAAGTATTTAGTCATTTCATCACGAACAGCGGATGATTCAGTTTCTTTGAAACGGCGTTGCATATTTGGAATGATGCCTTCAAAAGGGTGGGTTTTAGTTTTCATTCCACCTTTTGCTGAAGGGTAACTAAAATCGATATCTTCTTCACCACTACCAAATAATATTATTTCCTGTATTTTTTCATCTAACTCGTTAAAAGGTGTATCCAGTTCGAACTTGAAATGTTTTTCAAGACTTTCTAACATTCCGTTATACCAGGCATTGCGTCTATCCCAACCACGTACTGCACCACCAGGTAAACTTAAAGAAGGGTTGCTTACAACAAGAGCGGGGTCGATATGTTGTATATGTCCAAGGCCATCGCATTCATTACATGCACCGGCCGGGTTATTAAATGAAAATAATCGAGGCTCTAGTTCACTTAAACTATAACCGCATTGAGGACATGCAAAACGTGAAGAAAAAACGATATCTTCTTTAGACGAATCTTTTTGATCCTCCATGTAAGCGATACGAGCTATACCATCGGTGAGGTTTATCGCTGTTTCAAATGATTCGGCAAGACGTAACTCTAAATCATCACGGACCTTAAAACGATCTACCACTACTTCAATTGTGTGTTTTAAATTCTTTTCTAATTCAGGAGCCTGGTCAATTTCTATAATTTTGCCATCTATACGTGCGCGAATAAATCCCTGTCGTTTTAAATCTTCCAGTAGTTCTCTGTGTTCACCCTTGCGATCTTGAACAATCGGTGCGAGTAACATGAGTTTGGTTTCAGGTGGTAAGGCGGTAACATGATCAACCATTTGTGAAATCGTTTGAGCTGCAAGTGCGACATTATGATCGGGGCACTTTGGTGTACCAGCACGGGCAAATAAAAGACGTAAATAATCATAAATCTCGGTGACAGTTCCAACGGTAGAGCGAGGATTATGTGATGTGGTTTTTTGTTCGATAGAAATAGCAGGGGAGAGCCCTTCTATATGATCTATATCGGGTTTTTCCATTATAGATAAAAATTGACGCGCATAAGCTGAAAGGGATTCAACATAGCGACGTTGGCCCTCGGCAAAAATAGTATCAAATGCTAAAGATGATTTTCCAGAGCCGGATAACCCTGTAATCACAACCAGTTTATCTCTGGGTATATCCAGATCAATATTTTTCAGGTTATGTGTGCGTGCGCCGCGTATCTGGATCTCGGTAATCATGAAAGCTTGGGCCGTTTTATATGCTGCAAAGTAACGGCGTAGCATACCATATTCTGTGATATTAGAGGCCTAAGTGCACAATATTTAACTATAGAGTACGTGCTGATATTAGATAAAGAAGGTACTTAAATGAGTTATATAATTGAGAATAATTATCACTTAAAAGTTAGGAAATCACTTATGGGTGGGCTTTTGACCTATGTCAATCACTAAAAATATAAACGTATTACAGTATATATAACAGATGTATATTTTATAACGGGACCTGATTTATTCAGGTTTGGATTGGATTGGATCTAAATTTATAGTCATTGATATCTGTTCTATTCATTATTAATTGAGAAAATGAGGAAAAGCGCATGAAGAAACTAAAATTAATTACAATTGCAGCGGCATTAACTATGGCTTCAACTACAGCAAGTGCCTGGTGGGGACCATTCAATAACAATGGTTATAACAACGGTTATAATAATTACAACAATGGTTATAACGGTTATAACAATGGTTACGGTAATGGCGGCGGCGATATGATGGGTGACGGCAATTTCGGCTTTAGTATGAGTGGTAGCGGTAGTGGTCGAGGTAATGGTTACGGAAATGGTTACAACGGTTATAACGGGCAGAATAGTTATAACGGATATAATGGTTATAACGGATATAATGGTTATGCTCCTTATGGGCCTCCACCTTATGGTTATGCGCCAGCACCATACGGTTATGCGCCTGCTCCTGCTCCAGTGGCTCCGCCAGCTCAGTAGAAGCAAACAAAATCTCTAAAATTAAAAAGCTGACCTTATCGGGTCGGCTTTTTTTTTGCAAAATAATTAAGTTCTAATTATCGATTCCCCAGCCTCTATCCGGAGACATCAAAGTAGTGCGTCAGATAAAAACAAAAGAGCATTTTTAAGGTATGATATCGACTTTTAAATAATCGATATTCAGGATTTGTAGATATTAATGCGTGATAACTCTCAGCAGATGGGTGAGCAGACGAGCTGGAGCTCATTAGAAAAACGCGCAGGATTCTCACTGGCGACTATATATGCGGTACGCATGTTAGGCTTGTTTATGATATTGCCCGTATTCGCGCTTTATAAAGATCAATATGAAGGTTCAACTCCGTTATTAGTCGGCCTGGCATTAGGTATATATGGTTTAACCCAGGCCTTATTACAAATTCCCTACGGTATGCTGTCGGATCGTTTCGGGCGTAAACCAATGATTACAATCGGTTTGCTGGTATTTGCGGCGGGCAGCCTGTTAGCGGCTGATGCGAATACTATATATGACGTTATCATTGGCCGGGCGTTACAGGGGAGTGGTGCAGTAGCTGCTGTTCTTATGGCGCTGGCAGCTGATTTATCACGGGAAGAACACCGTTTAAAGATGATGGGCTTCATTGGTGTGAGTATTGGATTTGCTTTCGCCATTGCAATGGTTGCCGGGCCGGTTCTTAATCAAATCTTTGGTTTGTCGGGTATATTTATTGTGACCGCAATACTGGCCTTATTTGCGTTGATTATATTATTTGTCTGGGTACCCAATCCAAAAGAAAGTATTTTTCATCGAGATACACAGGCAAACCCGACTTTGTTTAAAGCGGTATTAGCGGATACACAGCTATTACGCCTGGATTTTGGTATTTTAATTTTACATATGGTATTGATGGCGACCTTTGTAACATTTCCATTAGTCTTACAGAATGAGGCGGGGTTAGCTTCAGCAGATCACTGGAAACTGTATTTGCCCGTGTTTTTACTCAGTGTAGGCATCATGGTGCCATTTATAATTATTGCTGAAACCCGGCGCCGTATGAAGCAGATCTTTGTGGGTGCTATTGGTGTGTTGGCTGTTGCAGAGCTCAATCTGTTTTTTGGCGGCAGCTCTATCTGGCATTTAGCATTAACAATGGTGGTATTTTTTAGTGCTTTTAATTTACTGGAAGCGAGTTTGCCTTCGCTGGTTTCTAAAATGTCACCCGCTGATCGTAAGGGCACGGCAATGGGTATGTATTCGTCAAGCCAGTTCATGGGGGCATTCCTTGGAGGCGTGTTAGGTGGGCTTGCGTTTGAATATGCGGGTGCTCAGGGTGTTTATCTGATGTGTAGCTTTGCCTTATTGGTATGGTTGCTGTTAGCCTATACAATGAAAAATCCGAGATATGTCAGCACATACCTGTTAAAAATCGGTAAAATAGAGCCATCAAAAGTAAATCAGATGGTCTCTGCATTAGTCTCGGTACAGGGTGTGGCTGAAGCGATAATTCAGTCAGAAGAGGGTATTGCATATCTGAAAGTAGAGTTGCATGCGCTAGATAAAGAGGCATTACTGAAGTACTCAATTAACGAAACATAAGCATAATGCTGCAATTAGTAGCTGCAGTGTTATATGTAAAATCATAGATAATATAGGGCAAAAACATGGCAAGAGGCATAAATAAAGTAATTCTGGTGGGTACCTGTGGTAAAGACCCTGAAACCCGTTATATGCCTTCCGGCGGTGCAGTAACATCAATTAGTGTTGCTACCAATGAAAGCTGGAAAGATAAAAAAACCGGTGAAAAGCAGGAGCGTACAGAATGGCACAACATTACCTTTTTTAATCGTCTTGGCGAAATAGCTGGCGAGTATTTAAAGAAAGGGCAGCAGGTATACATTGAAGGTAGTTTGCGTACTGAGAAGTGGCAGGATAAAAGCGGTAATGACCGTTACACGACTAAAATAATTGCTAATGAAATGCAAATGTTAGGTGGTCGCTCAGGTGGCGGTGGTGATTTTGCACCACAACAACAGTCTCAACCTCAGCCGGCAAACGAGCCAGCGCCAATGGCGCCTGTCGATGATAGTTTTGATGATGATATTCCGTTCTAGAGATTACTTTCCAGACATGACCTTAAAAGCCCTGATTTTTCAGGGCTTTTTTATGCCTATAAATTCATTTATTAGTTAGTCATTTAGTAATAAAAAAAATCGTAAAAATAAGTCTGTGAAATACTAGATAAACTTAGATATATCAGCTAAAAATATAATACGTATTCATGAAAATTGAGTGATTACGTAGGGTGTTTTAAGTATTACGATTTTAGATCACCCTATCTGTACTGGTTTGTTTGAAGAGTGCGTGTCCGCATAGCAAGTTCACCCTGGCATTATCTTGAGACAAATAATAGAGGATCAAGCTTTATCGTTAATACTTAATTAAATAACCAGAGGAAATATTATGAGCAGTCTTGAAGTTGAAGGTAATATCATAGAACTTAGAGCGGATGGTTGCCTGCAAAACATGAATGACTGGACGCCAAATTTAGCTGAAACGATGGCTTCAGCTGATGGTCTGGTTTTAACTGAAGAGCACTGGGATGTGCTGAATATCATGCGCGAATATTACAAAGAGTATAATACCTCCCCTATTTTAAAGTTATTGCGTCGAGAAATTTCTAAACAATACGGAAAAGAGCGATCAACTGTCGAAGCATTAGATGCCCTGTTTCCCCAGGGTGTACAAAAACAGGCTAGTCGTCTGGCAGGTGTGCCATTAGCACAGTTAGATGCAGAATTAGATCAGTCTCTAAGAATGAAGACAGTGGCGGGGCGTTCATCAGCAGATAAAGCCAAGGTTAGACACTTTAATGATCAGTTCGACTTTAATGGTAAGTCAATTAAGGTTTATGCTTCGGGTAATCTGGTAAATCTTGAAGACTGGAATGACGCCTTAGCCGATGTTATGGCAAAAAAAGAAAGTATTCAGTTAACGGATGAGCACTGGATGGTGATTAACTTTTTGCGTAAATTTTATTTTCAATACGGGGTGACACCCATGGTGAAGGTTTTGATACGTCACATGACGGAAGAACTGGGTAAAGAAAGTGCAAATCGACAGCATATGTATCAGTTGTTCCCTGGTGGGCCAGCGAAGCAGGGTTCACGTATTGCCGGTTTACCGTCACCTCAGGGCTGTATTGATGACTAGGCTGTAAAATAGCCCTGTTTACATACATAAATTTGTGCAATATGTATGATGGTTTTTATAAAAGCCGCCTCAATCAGGGCGGTTTTTTATGGGCATTAAAAACGAATAATAAAATCACGACTCGATAATTGATTAAATGTCCATAAATAGCGTCAGGGCGCGTTTGCATTCACCCGTTCAGCAGTTAGAATACGTTAAGATTTATAAATATTGATTAAGCATTAAGGAATTATAAAAACATGTGTGGAATTGTAGGAGCAGTAGCCGAGCGTAATGTGACCCCTATATTATTAGAAGGTCTACGACGTCTGGAATACAGGGGGTACGATTCAGCGGGTATTGCGGTGATAAACGATGAGAGCCGTCTTGATCGAGTGCGCCGTGTTGGCAAAGTTGAAAACTTATCAGAGTCATTGAATGAGCACACGTTAAAAGGTTTTCTGGGTATTGCTCATACTCGTTGGGCTACGCATGGTGAACCATCAGAGCCAAATGCTCATCCTCATATCTGCAATAATTCAGTTGCCGTCGTTCATAATGGCATAATAGAAAATCATGGTGAATTACGCGAGAAGCAAAAAGCGAGTGGTTATACTTTCACGTCAGAAACCGATACTGAAGTGGTTGTGCACCAGATTGAGCTTTATAAAAAAGCCGGTGATGACCTGTTGTTGTCAGTAAAAAAAGCTACCGCAGATTTTGAAGGTGCATATGCATTAGGTGTGATTTCAATTGATGAGCCAGAACGTTTGATAACTACCCGTAGTGGTAGCCCGCTTGTTATCGGTGTGGGTTTTGGTGAATACTTTATTGCATCAGACGTGGCTGCTCTATTACCGGTTACGCAACGTTTTATATTTTTAGAAGAAGGTGATATTGCTGATATCACAAAAGATAGTCTGGTTATTTATGATAAAAATGACCAGCAGGTTAAACGAGATATAAGCACATCAGAGTTAAGTGTTGATGCGGTTAGTCGTGGTGAATTCCGTCATTATATGATGAAAGAAATTCATGAGCAGCCGGCTGTACTAGGTGAAGTATTAGAAGGTCGTGTTTATGACGGTAAAGTTTTAGACACAGCTTTTGGTGCCGATGCTGCACAGATTTTTGATAATGTAAAACGGGTTCAAATTATTGCCTGTGGAACATCATTTCATGCAGGCATGGTAGCGCGTTACTGGTTAGAGTCTCTAGCCGGTATTCCCTGTAACGTAGAGGTTGCTTCAGAGTTTCGTTATAGAAACCCGGTTGTTTCAGATGACACTCTGATTGTTACTATTTCTCAGTCTGGAGAGACTGCTGATACGCTTGCAGCATTACGAAGCCTTCAGGAAAAAACAGAACATTCACTGGCTATTTGTAATGTGCCAGAAAGCTCACTGGTGCGTGAGTCAAAATTAGTTTTAATGACACGAGCAGGCCCGGAAATTGGTGTTGCTTCAACCAAGGCTTTTACAACCCAGTTAGTATGCCTGATGCTGATGACTCTCGCGTTAGGAAAGCGTCACGGCTTAGCTGAAGAGAAAGAAAAACAACTAATTGAAAACTTAATTGGACTGCCGTCTATTATTGAAGGTGTACTTGAGAACAACCATATCGAAGACTGGGCAGATGAATTTAAAGATACACTAAATTCTATTTTTCTTGGGCGAGGCGTGCAATATCCAATAGCAATGGAAGGCGCGTTAAAGTTAAAAGAAATTTCTTATATACATGCTGAAGCTTATGCTGCCGGTGAATTGAAACATGGACCATTGGCACTGGTTGATCCAGAGATGCCAATAATTGCAGTAGCACCCAAAGATGGAATGGAAGATAAATTAAAGTCTAATTTAATGGAAGTGCTAGCGCGTAACGGTGAAGTTTATCTGTTTGCAGATGAAAGACTGGATATGAGTGATATGGGGGATATGTGCCATGTTATGACAGTTCCAGCAGTTGAGCCGGAAGTGGCGCCTATTTTGTATGCAATTCCAATGCAGTTATTTTCATATTTTGTTGCAGTGAGAAAAGGTACCGATGTCGACCAACCAAGAAACCTGGCTAAATCGGTTACGGTTGAATAGTATTCCAAACAAATATAGTCGAAAACTGGTTATTAAAGTCGAAACTAATAGAAGGTGAATTAGTGATATCGGTTAAGTGCAAGTATGCATTCGATGTTGCTAATATTTTACTTACACCACTAAGCAGCCATTAAGTAAAATCTAATATGGTACCTGCCATATACTCAAAATATACGGCAGGTTAATAATAAAAAATCAGTCAAATAAACAATCAAAAAGGGCTTTTCGTATCTTTACAGTGATCAGCTGCTATATGTGTATAGATCATTGTCGTTTTTAAATCTTTATGCCCCATAAGTTGCTGAATAGTTCTAATATCTGTGCCCGCCTGCAGAAGATGAGTTGCAAATGAGTGTCGTAGCGTATGTGCCGTTACACGTTTAGTAATGTTGCATTGATCCACAGCTTTTCTCAGTGATTTAGATAGGGTAGATTTAGACATATGCCAGCGTCTAACTATATGAGCGGTATTTTTATCTCGATTAATTGTCATAGAGGGAAAAGCATACTGCCATTCAAATCGAGTTTCCGCTTTAGGGTATTTACGATTTAATGCATTTGGCAAATCTACATAACCCCAGCCTTTATTAAGATCATTGATATGTAGTTGTTTACGCCACATAAGGTGCTGAGTAATAGGCTTAATTAATTGTTTAGGCAATAAGGTATAGCGTGATTTTTTACCCTTAGTATTACGAATACAAATAGACTCGTTTGAAATATCAATATCTTGTACACGAAGTGTTACACACTCATTTATTCGCATCCCCGTCCCATAAAGAAGACTGGCAGCTAAACCTGGTCTTCCAGTCATTGTATTTAAAACGACTTTAATTTCTTTAGCGTTTAAAACAGTAGGAAGATAATCAAACCGTTTCGGACGAATAATATTATCTAGTTCCCCCATCTCAATTTTTAAAACTTGTCTATAAAGAAAGGCCAATGCATTAAGTGCCTGAGATTGAGAGCTAGCCGATACCTTACGTTTAACGGCTAAATGCGTAAGAAATTGTTCAATATGTTGTGTAGCTAACTCCGCTGGATGCTGGAGTTTATGATAATAGAAATACTGTTTCATCCAGTGTATATAAATACGTTCTGTTGAAGTACTGTAATTTCGTCTTTCAATCTCATGCCTGACTTGTGTTAATAATTTAGATTTACCCCATAATTGCACCTGTTTAGTAAGTTGTTGATATTAATGGAAAAGCGTTATATGTTACCCCTAAATAACCAATAACAAGGAATTAATTCCGCTTTTTGTCTTTTCAATAACAAATCAATATTAATTAAATCATTGATTTAATTAATATTGCAGTTTTATTCATGGAAAGAGAAAGGGTGATAACAGGAACTAATTCCGTTAAACAGCTGTTATGTGTAAATAATATGAATGAAACAGAATTAGCAAATATAATTGCCAATAAAGTTATCTCTGACACACAGTTCTGGATAGCACTTATTGGTATAGCTGGTGTAATAATTGGCTCAGTAATTACTTTGATTGGCAATTATTTGATGTACAAATTAAAAGAAAAAAAGGTAAACGACTTAGAAACAAAAAGAAAAGCATTACTTACTGAAATGCTGAATGATAATAGGTTTAAAGAAAAATGGCGCACACTAAACACACTATCATCAGTAATAGGCGCCTCAGAAGAAGAAACCAAAAGATTGCTAGTATCACTCGATGCAAGAGGTTCTGAAAAAGCAGATGGAAAATGGAGTCTTATTACAAACAATCCACTGCCAGGACCAAAATAAATTAACATGTCATCAACACATAACAAAACGGTCAAGTTCGCACGTGCAAAAAGCGCACATGCTTGGACTCCGCTTACGCTCCGCCACTTACCTCAACGTTAGCGCAAAATAGAATATGAAATGGATTGGACCATTATTTACTAATGCAGGAGGATGGGAAGCTTATGTTTCTTATCACGAAGGTGAATGGTTTATCGACAAAGAATCACCAATAGTTATTGAAGGAACAAAATCTGGTGTAAAGCTTCTTCCTATGCTTCAAGAAGATTACGGTAAGGGATATGAAAATCAGCTTAAAATATTAAAAAAAGGCTTATTAAAAAATGGGCAAAATATGGAAGCGGTAGAAAGCTTCCCATTCCATGTACCTATAATTACAGCCTTTGAAAGTATGCCTGGTTGGGTTTCATATGCATCTGACTGGGTAAAGCACATAAAGCTAGACATGGACATAGCTCAATTCCTATTCGAGAAGTGCCAAAATAAACTATTCGAACAATCAGCAAGACACAAGACGTTAAAGGTAGTTAACAATTGGGCAAAAAACAAAGGTGTTACTTTTCTAAGGTAAAAGCGCTAACAAGCGACTGTGATGTCAAACCCTAATTAAATTTAATTAATAAGCCCATTCGCACCTGTCTCTTACCATGGCATTTAACATGATAATAAATTTTCTCATACATGCTGTCAGCGCTACTTTTTT
>Ga0316206_1002568_pt1 | contig 11921 bp, 12 predicted proteins | sample 6monthpyrite_MG_FD_204942 | JGI IMG/M metagenome (GOLD analysis project Ga0316206, IMG submission 204942) | Microbial mat bacterial communities from mineral coupon in-situ incubated in ocean water Damariscotta River, Maine, United States -... | ecosystem: Environmental > Aquatic > Marine >...
AAAGACGGTAGAAATGGCTCAACTGGTCTGGCGCAGTTAATTGAAGCTCACTGCCCGCTCAAGCTGGTTATTATTCTGCTAGGAACCAATGATTTTCAGGCCATACACAATGCTGATGCAGCCGCTTCTGCAGCAGGTACGGCTAATTTAATCGATATTATAAGAAAAGCCCCCATCGAACCGGGTATGCCAGTAGCCGATATTCTTATTGTTTGCCCGCCCGCTATAAATAACCCCATAGGAGAGCTTGCCATTAAGTTTGCAGGCGCAGAGGTAAAATCAGAACAACTGCCGGCGGAGTTATCAAAAATAGCCCATTCAAAATCGACCTGTTTCTTTGACGCTAATACGGTTTCCAGGGTCAGTGAAATAGATGGTGTTCATCTTGATGAGCAAGGTCAATACAATTTGGGAAAGGCGCTTGCTGAAGAACTGATTAAGTTAAAAATTTTCTCATGATTGCTTTACCAAACACCTTAAAGGCATGGCAATCAAATGGTTTTGATGCGGAATTCACCCATATATTTAAGCTAGAAATCGCTCAGCTAGATCATAAAGAACTGCCATTACAGCAAGGACTGTCTCTTAGCAGTTATGTTAGTAATGAAAAAGTCAGCGCTATTATTAATAAAACTGAAGAAACACCCAATAGCATTATCATAAAATCTGGTATTTTTTATAGTGGTATTATTGCAGGTTGTAGTTGCTCAGATGACCCTGGCCCACTGGATACACAGAATGAATATTGCGACCTTCTGATTAATATTGATAAACACACGGCTGAATCCTCAGTTAAACTAATTACAGAATAATTCATTTATATCCGGCCTAGCATCTATTGCTCTATACCGTTAAAATTAGCCTCAATTATTACCACCAATAGAGATCATACTCAGATGGGCAGAAGTTTCGAAAATCGTAAAGCCTCTATGGCTAAAACGCAGGGTGCGAAAGCCAAGTTATATTCACGATATGGTAAAGAGATTTATGTCTGCGCCAAAAATGGCGGTTCTGATAGCGATAGTAACCTGGCTCTACGCCGCTTAATAGAAAAAGCCAAAAAGGAACAGGTTCCTGCGCATGTTATAGATAATGCACTTAAAAAAGCTGACGGTGGCGCAGGTGAAGATTTTGTACTCGCCCAGTATGAAGGTTATGGCCCTGGTGGCTGTATGGTTATTGTTGATTGCCTAACAGATAACAACAATCGAACTTTTACCGATGTTCGTCAGTGTTTTGTTAAAAATAGTGCAAAAATTGGTACTCCAGGTACTGTTAGCCATATGTTTGATCATCAGGCACTTTTTGCTTTTAAACATGATGATGAAGAAGCCATACTTGACGCACTTATGGAAAAAGACGTTGATGTGACCGATATTGAGAATGAAGACGGTATGATTACGATACTCGCCCCACATACTGAATTTAATAAAGTGAGAACTGCATTAAACGAAACTTTTAGCGATATTGATTTTGAAATGGACGAAATCACCTACCTGCCTCAAAGCTCCAATATGATTACAGGTGAAGATATTGAAATATTTGATAATTTTATTAATGCGTTAAACGATTGTGATGATGTACAGAACATTTATCATAACGCAGAATTTGAGGACTAAATTTAATTTATATTTAAGCCGCCATTTTAGATACTAGTTAATGGCAGCTTTTTATTTATACCTCCCCCACCTATGAATTCTCCTATTGATAAATCACAATTAATAAGCAGACTAGAAAATATTCTGCCCCCTGATTCAGTTTTACACCAGACAGAAGACCTGCACCCTTATGAGTGTGACGGTTTATCTGCTTATCGAAATCTGCCCTTAGCCGTCGTATTACCTAATGAAATAGCACAGGTTCAGGCTATCTTAAAAGTCTGTAATGAACTGAATGTCCCCGTTGTTGCGAGGGGAGCTGGAACCGGTTTATCCGGTGGAGCACTTCCTTTGCCAGACGGTATCTTACTCAGTCTGGCGAAATTTAAAGATATTATAGATATCGATCCGGTACAACGTATTGCTAGAGTACAGCCCGGGGTGCGTAATCTGGCAATTTCAGAAGCTGTTGCCAAGTATGATTTATATTATGCCCCTGACCCCTCTTCACAAATTGCCTGCACAATTGGCGGCAATGTAGCTGAAAATTCCGGTGGTGTTCACTGTCTTAAATATGGTTTAACCATACATAATATTCAGCAAATAAAAATCATTACTATTGAAGGTGAATTACTCACTATCGGTGGAAGTGGACTTGACTCACCAGGTTATGATCTGCTTGCTTTAATGACCGGCTCTGAAGGCATGCTGGGTGTGATTGTTGAAGTCACTGTTAAACTATTACCTAACCCTGAATCTGCACAGGTTATTCTTGCCGCATTCAATGATTTGATTAAAGCAGGCAAAGCGGTAGGTGATATCATTTCGGCGGGCATTATTCCTGCTGGCCTTGAAATGATGGATAAATTAGCCATACAGGCCGCCGAAGATTTTGTACATGCGGGTTACCCGACAGATGCAGCTGCCATTTTATTATGTGAACTGGATGGTAGCCGTGCTGAAGTTGAAGAGAATATAAAACGCGTACAGCATATTCTTGAAATAAGTGGCGCCACAGAAGTACGTATTGCGCAAGATGAAGCTGAACGTGAAACTTTCTGGAAAGGTCGTAAAGCCGCTTTTCCTGCTGTTGGAAGAATTTCACCTGATTACTATTGTATGGATGGCACTATTCCGCGCAAACATTTACCTCAGGTTTTAAAAACTATGGCTGAATTATCAGCTGAATATGAGTTACCCGTTGCTAATGTATTTCATGCGGGTGATGGCAACCTGCACCCATTAATTTTATACGATGCCAATAAACCCGGCGAGCTGGAACGTACCGAGGAGTTTGGTGGAAAAATACTAGAACTGTGTGTTGAAGTAGGCGGCAGTATCACCGGCGAACACGGCGTAGGACTGGAAAAAATTAATCAAATGTGTGTGCAGTTTGATGCACTTGAGCTAACGCAGTTTCATGCTATTAAAAAAGCCTTCGATGAAAAAAGCTTACTCAATCCGGGAAAAGCTGTGCCCACTTTACATCGCTGTGCTGAATTCGGTGCAATGCATGTACATCATGGTGAGTTACCACATCCTGAGCTGGAACGGTTTTAAACTATGTCTAAAGATAATAGCCAGCAAATACAGTCACAAATACTAGATGCTTATAAAAACAAAAGCGCACTGAGTATATGCGGTGGAAACAGCAAACACTTTTATGGCCATAAATCTAATGCAACTTCATTAGATGTATCTGAGCATAAAGGAATTATTAGTTATGAACCAACAGAGTTGGTAGTAACCGTTCGAGCCGGGACACAGCTCTCTGAACTGGAGTCCACATTGAATGAAAGCAATCAGATACTGCCTTTTGAACCACCCCACTTTGCAGATAATGCAACTATAGGCGGAACAGTAGCCTGTAATTTATCTGGTCCTGCAAGAGCCTATAACGGTGCAGCACGTGACTTTGTTTTAGGCTCCAGAATAATAAATGGCAAAGCTGAAGATTTAAAATTTGGCGGCCAGGTAATGAAAAATGTTGCTGGTTATGATGCCTCACGTTTAATGTGTGGCGCCATGGGGACTCTCGGTGTGATGCTTGATGTCTCTTTAAAAGTGCTTCCTAAACCTGAAACAGAAATCACGCTAAGTCATCAATGTGATATTAACCAGGCTATGTTTAATATGCATCAGTGGGTGAAACAGTCACTACCTGTTAGTGCGAGCTGTTATGACGGTTCACAATTATTTATTCGTTTAAGCGGGAATGATTCGTCCGTTAACTCCTCCAGAAAAATAATCGGCGGCGAAGCTATTAAAAATAGCCCGTTTTTCTGGCAACAGGTAAAAGAACAGACTCATACATTTTTTAAAACCAATAAACCATTGTGGCGATTATCTTTATCATCCAACACCCCTCCTCTAGATTTACCAGGTGAGACGTTTTATGAATGGGGGGCAGCTTTGCGTTGGTTAAAAACAGAGTCGTCGGTAGAAGAAATACGAGACAAGTTAGATGCCCTTGGTGGTCATGCATTGTTATTTAAAAATAACACATTAGATATTCAAGCTTTCCATCCACTCAGTAACGGCCTATTAAACATACATAAAAAGCTTAAAAATGCATTTGACCCGGAAAATATTCTAAACCCCGGTGTTATGTATAAAGATATTTAACTATGCAAACCAATCTTCTACAAAATCTATTAGAAACACCTCAGGGTCAACAGGCTAATGATATTTTACGTACCTGTGTACATTGTGGCTTCTGCACTGCAACCTGCCCAACCTACCAATTACTTGGCGATGAACTAGATAGCCCTAGAGGTAGAATATATTTAATCAAACAGGTACTGGAAGGCGAAAAAGCCACTGAAAAAACCCGCTCACATTTAGATCGCTGTCTAACCTGCCGGTCTTGTGAAACCACATGCCCTTCAGGTGTTCAATATGGGCGACTAATTGATATCGGTCGTGAATTCGTAGAAAAGCAAACATCTAGAAATTTATCTGAACGACTTTCTCGTCTAGCGTTACGTAAAATAATCCCTTATCCTGAAAGGTTTAAATTTTTACTAAATATAGGTTCTTTTTTCAAACCCGTGTTACCCACCATATTAAAAAACAAAATACCTGAAATAGAAATTCCCGGTGAGTGGCCCACAGTTAAACAAAAAAGAAAAATGTTAATACTGGATGGTTGTGTACAACAGACAACTAACGCTCAAACGAATGTATCAACAGCCAATGTTTTAAACAAACTGGGCATCGAGTTGGTTAAACAAAAAGAAGTTAAATGTTGCGGCGCTGTTAGCCAGCATCTTGCCGCTTCTGAAGAAGCAATTAAAACCATAAAGCATAATATAGATACCTGGTGGCAACATATCAATAATGGCATTGAAGCCATTGTTATTACTGCCAGTGGTTGTGGCGTAATGGTGAAGGACTATGCACACATACTTGAAAATGATGAGCATTATGCACTTAAGGCTAAAAGAGTAAGCGCACTAACCAAAGATGTGAGTGAAATATTATCCGACGAAATTTCACAGATAACAGAAACACCTGAACTTAATAAGACAGTATCTTTTCATAGCCCCTGCACACTACAACATGGCTTACAACTTAATGGTGTTGTAGAAAAGATATTAACCGAAGTAGGTTACAAATTAACAACAATTGATGATTCACACCTTTGTTGCGGTTCGGCTGGCACCTATTCAGTATTGCAGCCTGTTCTATCTAAAAAATTACTTATAAATAAAATAACTAATTTGCAAAAAAGTAGACCGGATATTATTGCAACTGCAAACATTGGTTGCCAGATGCATTTATCAACTAAATCAGACAAACCGGTCAAGCACTGGATTGAACTAGTTGAATCAGCCATTTGTTAAAAACATATAAAACTTTAGCCCTCTATTTATAGCAAAAAGTAAATAGCTAATTACATATTAACAACGTTATTTACACATACTCAGTCATCCTTTTCTGGCAAAGTTTTAACATGTACATCACTTTGTGGAAACGGAATTTCTACATTCGCTTCCCTGAACGCCTTATCAATTGCAAAATTTAAATCACTGATTACGCCTAAACGTCCACTCACTTCTTTTAAGAAAACCCTTAACTCAAAATCAAGCGAGCTTGCGCCAAATGCTCTGAACAAAACCTTCGGAGCCCACTGACTGACACCATGAATTAACTGTTCATTTTCATCTGCTATCTTTAATAATATTTCTTTAACCTGTTCAATATCACTACCATATGCCACGCCCACAGGAATGATAGCTCGACCTCTCTTGCTTGATAACATCCAGTTGGTAACCTGGTTCGAAATTAATTCTGAATTAGGCACAATGACATCCGAATTATCAAATGTTCTTATTAGAGTTGAACGTATCTGTATATTTTGCACATAACCCGCGGTTGTACCGACCTCAACCCAGTCGCCCTTACGAATGGGACGTTCAAATAACAAAATCAAACCCGATACAAAATTATTTACAATATTTTGTAAACCAAACCCAATACCTACAGATAGTGCACCCGCAACAATGGCAATATTACCAAAATTAAAACCTGCTACTGACAAGCCAATTAGAATTGATAACAAAAACATAACATAACCGGAAATTGTTACAACCGCATCTCGTGCGCCCGAATCAATATTAATCATATCAAGCCAATGTTTCTCAAGCTGACATTTTATCCAGCCAGATATTACCAATAATCCAGAAAAAATAAACACTGCCCATAATATTTTACTTGGAACAACTCTATAATCACCCAAAGTAAAACCATTGATAATATAATTTTTCAACTGCGTTAACAGTCCGCCATTATAATCCCAGATATTTACTAGTAACAGAAAGAAAGAACCCCATAAAACAACTGAAACAATTAATCTAATCCAGATCAAGCCCGGTATAACATTATCGCCTTCAACACCTAATTTAGTACGAATGCGAGAGGATAGTTTGTTAGACCCTTTATCAAGAGAATTAAAGACTAGTTTAAATATAGTTGTAGCCCCAAAAAATAGAATTAATAACAAAAAGGTTACTAAGACTCCTCCCCTGACGGCAAGTGACAGGTTAATATAACCTAACCACTCAGATATAAGTGTAAGCAGCAAAACCAGATTTACACCACGGGAAACCCAGCTTAACTTAGGGAGTTTTTTGGGATCTATTAATACTCTTATTGTCCACACTAAATTAATAACGACAAACAGAGAAAAAACATACCTCAGTAAGTGTAAATTTGTTTCGGTCATACTATTTGAGAAAACAGTATAAAACGCCAGATAACCTAATAGCGCTATCAGAAACAATACTTTTAAACGTTGAGATACCTTTACCAGAATATCCTCCATATTTTCGAGCACTGGTTTAGCTGGAGATAAAGGAGAAAGAAACAAATTGGTTACTACTATAAAAACAAAATAGATAGTGACAGCAAGTGAGAATTGCGTAATAAATAAATCATGCTCTATATTTTTCGTTATATAGTTTAAAAACAGGTAACTAGATATAGAAACAAGTATATAAGGAAGATAACGGGCGCTTACTGTAATTGTAGAATGCAGTATTAAACTGTCTAAATCGTTATTCCAGTCCTTTGATTCAGACTGCTTATTTAAAAATTTTCTCATGCGTAATGAGAATATTAATACCACTGAAATAGTTACCAGACCAATCAACCATTCAAATAATTTTATGCTCTGTATACCTGATCGATCTAAAATAAATTCTGTTGAATCACTAAACAAATCCGCTGGGTTATTAACAAAATCAAGCAACAACTCAACCAGGTTCTGCTGTTTAGATAAATACACGCGCTCTAAATCAGAGCTTTTTGCAATATTCAATTTTTTTTCAGTTTCTGCAATAGACAACAGATGAACATTACATTCAGCTATTTCACTTTCAATTCGATTTTTATCTTCAGTAAGCAGGTTTCTAACAGATGTAATACTGTTATCTTCCCCCTCTGACACTTCTCCCAATCCGGTTATTGATTCTTTCAGGGCTAAATGAATCTCTTCTTTCTCTGATACACATAGATCCGCCGTGCTTTTTAAATTAATAGCCAGTTTTGTCCAGTTTGTAAGATTTTCACTTGTATACTTTTTTTTCGCTAATAAAGATTTAACTTCATTTAATTCAGTGATATTTTCTTCAAACAAAATTTCATCAAAAGAAAGAGCTACTGATGAATACAGAGATAAGGCTATGAGAATACAGGTGACTATATAGTTTATTGAACGCTTATACATAAAAATAACTCTTATTTATTATCATTTATAATTAACGGGTAAATCTAAAGCTCTAGCCATTTTTATATGCTTTTGTTAAAACTTTCGTTTACCAGAACCACCAGCCTGATTGTAATTCCTCCTCACAGGTTTTAAGTTGTGCGGCATACTTACTCGCATTCTTTTTAACCTTGGCAGCTACTTTAATTAACCAGGGTTTCTGGTTATATGTTTTTCTCTTAAAGCCACCATGACCTTCATGATACGCAAGATACTGATTATAGGCATCCCATTTGGAAATTTTCAGGGTGTCATATGAGCGTTTTCCATACCAGCCAATAAAATCAGCTGCATCGGCAAAGTCATCTCGATCTGCCCCACTGTTACCTGTAGATTTAATATACCAGTCCCAGGTTTCATCTTTCACCTGTGCGTAGCCATAAGCTGATGATTGGCGGCCTGTGGGTATTATCCACATAAAGTACTGCATTTCTGTCTGTGCATCATGGGTGAAACGAGATTCCTGATGAATTATAGCTAGCTGAACATGTATCGGCACCCCCCAACGCTTAAAGCTATCATTCGCGTCATCATACCAGCCACCTTTCTCTTCGAAAATTGAACAGCTGTTATTCATATTCTTTGGTGGATTTGTAGTGCAACTTATTAATAAAAGCACCACAGATGATACAAAAGCAAAGCCTATTACTCTATTCGACATAAAAACCGCACTTAATTAATCTTACTAACCATATCATATTGTTGATTTTAACTGTTTAACGATCAATTAACAGTTATATGAATACTATGCCTCTATTATTGCGTGACTTGATTCACAGTATTAATGCAATGGGATCTTCTTACCTTGATATTAAATTGCCATGTGCTTGAATAACATAACTCACAAATTACCTTACCTGTGGGTTCAAAATGATAAACCTCTTTATAAGAATGTAAAAAACGTTAACAACTACTTATTAAGCAGGAAACTTATGAAAAAACTAGCTCAACGTCTATTCAATAAAAAGTCAGATGATCATTTTGTATCGGCTGTAGGCACAAATGTAAAAATACTATTTTCATCTGAAAATCCTTCTTTACTGGGTAAAACCATGGCAACAACAGCCATTGAAATGTCACCTCACAGCATCAGGCTTGAGGTTGATCACCCCATAGAAATTGACTCAGTCCTTGATATTGTCGTAAAACTGGACAGTAGTGATAGAAGTTATAATCTTACCGGAAATGTACGCTGGCGATTACCTTCAACCCGAGGTCAGTATCATATTGTTCTGGTCTTACGGGAACGCAGAGATATCCGTTCTGATTTTAAAGCCTGGAAATCTAATTTTGAGCAAAATTTTGAGTATGCTCAGGTAAGTTAGGTAAAGTTAAGTTAGTTACTTAATAAAGCTTATACCATATGCCTCTGCCAGCAGGTATGAGGCATGGTATTTTAAATTAATATTCTCTAATTCAGAGAAATAAGCTCTATTGACGAATAGTGTATAATTATAAATCTATAAATAAGCCCTATCCCTTACTTAAAGATTTATCAAATTGACACAACAGAATCAAATAATCGAAGAAACCCGCTGCTGGTTATCATCTATCATTATTGGCCTAAATTTCTGCCCATTCGCTAAACGGGAATTTACCCATAATACAATACGTTATAGCGTTTCTAGCGATAAAGATCTTGAATCAAACCTGCATAATCTAGCGGAGGAGTTTCAATACCTGGATAAACATTCAGACACAGAGACCACTTTACTTATTTTCAGCCACTCTGTTATAGACTTCGATGACTTTCTTGAACTCATTGATTACGCCAATCAGTTACTAAACGATCTGGGTTATGATTCTGTATACCAGATTGCCCATTTCCACCCGTTATACTGCTTTGATGGAGTCGAGTTAGATGATGCGTCAAACTATACAAACCGTTCACCCTACCCCACATTACACCTTATTCGCGAACAGAGTATGCAACGAGCCATAGAGAGCCATCCTGACACAACAAAAATACCGGATACAAACATTAAACTGTCACGTGAGCTGGGTACTGAACACTTACAGTCACTACTTGATGCGTGCAAAAACAAATGATTAGTTTATCTGAACTTGCCATATACCCTATAAAATCAACATCTCAAATTAGCCTGACGAAATCCTTAACAAGCCCTTTCGGCTTAGATATGGACCGTAGATGGATGCTTATTGATGAGAATGGGTTTATGTTAACTCAACGCAAACACCCTCGAATGTGCTTAATTAAAAGCAGCCTGAACAACGCTCAACTAACGATATCAGCCACGGGTATGCAATCATTGAGTATTCTGCCTCCTGACTCAGATAACACTACAAAAGCGACAGTATGGGAAGACACCTGCATATCATATGACGCTGGTAATACAGCAGCAGAATGGTTCTCAACTTTTTTGAAAACACCTGCCCGACTAGTCTATTTTCCGGCAAATGAAGTAAGGCAGGTAGATCTGGATTATGCTGGAAAGGGTGATATCACTGCTTTTAGTGATGGTTTCCCCTATCTACTTATAAGTCAGGCTTCACTTGATGATTTAAACAGTCGTCTGAGCTCTGCTGTAGAAATGAAACGCTTTCGACCTAATATTGTTGTAACAGGAACGGAACCATTTGCAGAAGACAACTGGAAACAAATACGCATCGGAGAGATCGTATTTAATTTGGTAAAACCCTGTAGTCGATGTGTTATTCCCAGCATAAACCCTGACACAGCTGAAAAAACAGCTGAAGTGGTTAAAACATTAGCGTCTTATCGTATGCGTGAAAACAAAATATTTTTCGGTCAAAACTTGATTGCTGAAGGAACCGGAGAGTTAGAAGTGGGCATGGAGATTGAGGTTATAAGCACTTATTAAGCCTTATAAACTGAGTAACCCATAGCCTAATATCAAGCTCTTCACTCATCAGGTAAATTTAAACTTCTGGACCTAACAAAAAAGACACTTCCTCAAAGCCCATATCTTCAAGCTCTTCCATCAGGTCTTCCCACTCATAATCAGGCAGATTATCTTCAATTCTAGCAATCGCTCCTGTTGCAGCTCGGTAGACTTCCTGATCTTCATAATCCGTTGGCATTTTAACGAGCCGTATCTTATTACTGTCTTTACTGGGTAAAATCATCAGCTTTGCAGCCATACTATATAACCTTTATTTTACTGGGAATAAAAAACACACCCTTTAAATGAAACCAATTCCTGAAACGGTGTTCTATATTTGCAATATCTTACATTATAAAAATAGTACAATAACCCTATGAAAAATACGAGCCTAACATTATTAAGCAAATGGTTATTATCCAGCAAACTGGCATTATTAATTTTATTCCTGCCTGTCAGTTTGCCTGCAGTTTTAGCAAGCACTAACCCTCTCATTCAATCATTACCCAGCTATAGCACCCAGTACGATGTAAAGCAGGATGCATTTAAAGACGGTGCTGATGCAGTTAAACTCGCAACCAGCACAAACCGTCGAATTCTAATAGAGCTAGGTGGTGACTGGTGCAAATGGTGTCACAAAATGGACGCATTTTTTGATAATAACCCCGATATAAAACAAAAACTACATGAAACCTTTGTGATGCTAAAAATCAATGTTAGTGATGAAAATGACAATGCCGAATTTCTGAAACCATTTCCAAAACCATTAGGCTATCCTCATATGTATGTTTCAGAGTTTAATGGCAGCGTTTTATGGTCACAGGATACAGCAGAATTTTTAAAAGATGGACACTACACACGTGAATCCTTTCTTGCTTTTTTTGAGCGCTGGAATATTAAAAATAAATCTCCAGAAAATATAGCCATGGAAAACAAGGCTACAAAAAATAAATAATAAAACTATGAATACACCATTAATCAATCGCCGACAATTCATACAAATTATTGCTTTAAGTAGCGCGGGCTGGCCAGTACTCGGTAAAGCTGAGAAACTAATATTGGGCCAGGATACAAATAACGCTTATAAAAATCTCTCAGACCCCTGGTTAAGTATTGCAGAGGTTCAGGAACATTTATTTCCAGCTGATGATGACTCACCCGGTGCCAAAGATATCAATGCATTACTTTTTT
>Ga0316206_1002570_pt1 | contig 11917 bp, 10 predicted proteins | sample 6monthpyrite_MG_FD_204942 | JGI IMG/M metagenome (GOLD analysis project Ga0316206, IMG submission 204942) | Microbial mat bacterial communities from mineral coupon in-situ incubated in ocean water Damariscotta River, Maine, United States -... | ecosystem: Environmental > Aquatic > Marine >...
CGATAACCGCCTTTGGAATTTGATTTGTCAGTTGTTTTATCCCAATTTAAACGCATCATTAAAGCGTTGCTAGGGTGATACTCTAGTGTTAACCGACTCGCACTGAGATCTTTATTGTAATTTTGATTATCCTGTTTACCTAGCGCAGGATCAATACTGACAAATTTACCAAAACCATCGCGTTTGAGAATTGCTTGACCGAAACCAAGATAAAGCTTGTCTTGAATTAACGGAATTTGACCAGTTATTTTCAAATCTTTTTGATTATAACTACCGATGGTTGCTTGAACATTAACTTCTTTATCACCGGTCATTTCTTTAGTGACATATTTAATCGCACCACCTATGGTGTTTTTACCATATAATGTACCTTGCGGACCACGTAATACTTCTACACGCTCAACATCAAGTAAATCTAATACGGCACCTTGTGGTCTAGCCATGTAGACATCATCAATATAGATACCAACGCCAGGTTCATAACCCCATAAGGGATCTTGTTGTCCAATACCGCGAATAAATGCCGTTAATGTAGAGTTGGTGCCTCGACTTGTTTGCAAGGTTGTATTAGGTGAAAATTGTTGCACCTCAGTTAACGTTGAAACACCCGCGTTGGTTAATTCTGTTGAACTAATTGAAGTAACGGCAACGGGGACATTTTGTAAATTTTCAACTGTTTTACGCGCCGTCACCTCAATAATTTCTAAGCCGGCTTTGGGTTTTATTTTTTTTTGTTTAGCCTCAGCAGCCATTGCCAAATGAGAAATAACAGCTGTAGAGATTGCTAATGCAATACTGCTATACTTAAGTTTATTTCTGTTCATCATCTTTCCCCGTATTAACCTGTGGTTGTAACTTTATTGTTATAGTTGTACTAGCGGTAGCTGGTATTGATACTCTACAGCATTTAGTTGATGAATGAATTTGTACCATAGTAGTATAACGTAATTCATCATAACTAATTGTTAATTATCATTTTATCCATTTTTCTGTTAAATATTTTGCGGCGCTGAACTGACTTTTTAGTAAAAAAGGAGCAGGCTCACCAGCATTTTTAATGTTTGGATTAACAGGAATGCCGTGACCGATATTTTTTATCACAATCAGTTCTACGGTTGAATTGTCTTTTGTCCAACTTGTTCGTGTTTGACCCTCAATGATATCTTGATGACCAGCAGTATTAATGGCTTTTAATACTAACCATTGTTCAGCCATTTGTCGGGAGTTTTCAGGATTAACAACCTGATCATTTTCCCCAGTAATAACCACTAAATTAGGCCATTGCTTATTCTTGGTAGTTAATGCGTTCGCTAATGCTTTACCACTGATACTTGCACCAGATTTCATGCAAGAAATTGCTTTGATTAGGTTGTCTGCGCACGGGTAGGGAATGCCAGCGATAATACCTGCGCCTGCAAATAAGTTTGGATAATGCACTAATAAATTACTCGCCATAGCGCCACCTGCGGAAACCCCCACCAAATATACCGGCTTGATATTGTATTGTTGTTTTACCGTATTAATCATATTTACTATTGAAAGGGATTCGCCAGAGTTCTTGCTTTGATCAACTGGGGAAAACCAATTAAAACAACCTGCAGCGTTATTTGTTTTTGCTTGTTGGGGTAATAAAAGTGCGAGGTTATGATGTTTTGCTTGACCCAAAAATCCGCTTAACTCAGCAAGCTGTTCAGCATTTTGTGTGCAACCGTGAAGCAATACAAGCATAGCGCTAGGGTGTTTAGGTGAATAAATGCTGGCTGTTAATTGACCAGGATTTTCACCAAACAATCGCAAGGTATGAAAACTAGTATTAGCTTGGGCGATAAAAACGGTGCAATAAAGTACGGCTACTAGCCATTGTTTGATGAGATTCATGAGTATACCCTCAATAAATAGGTCTCATCTTCACCGAACTATCTGTAGTAACGCAATGCTACTTTAGTGCCCCATGCTGAACTATGAATTAAATTGGCTTACTCATTACAATTGCATCTTCAAAACCAACCGTTTTAGGGTAGTACCCCGTACGCCGACCAATTTGATTAAAACCGGCATTGATATACAACATTTGAGCGCTAATATTACTAGCTCGTACTTCAAGGAATAGTTTTGTTGTTGTTTTTTGTTTGGCTTCACGAATGAACTCATGCAATAATTTTTTACCATAGCCATTGCCTTGTTGGTTAGGCACTACACAGATATTCATGAGCGTGGCTTCACCGGCAATATATTCACCGATATAAAATCCTACAACCGTTGAGTCAAGTTTTAGTAATTGTCCAAAGTAGCGCCCACCGATGCAACTAGCCATAGTTTTTTCGGTCCATGGATGGCCGTGACTTGCCTGCTCTATGGGCATTAATAATGGAACATCGGATATTGCTATTGGTTGAAACAAAGGTGGCATTGATTACTCAGTTAATTGGCTAAGTTGCTGCCATAATTGCTGTTTTAAAGAACTAGAATGAGCAACTATGGCAAGTTCTGGGGTTGTTAGTAGGCGCATGTGCGTATCAAATTTTATGCTGGGTTGTGCTGCTGAGGTAGGCTGAAATTGCCAGTTAAATAAGCCAAAATCAAGCTGATCTTGTACGCAACTAATATCAGTAATTGATAATTTAATGCTGTGTAAAATATCTTTAAATAGTACTTGCTCGCTCAGCTCTGCTAAATTGATGTTGGCGCGTTGAGTGACGCTAGTTTCCGATTGCTTAGCTGTCGATTGCTCTGTACGATTCGACAATTGCCATAAGGGTATCCCCATAGCAGATAATTGTTCAAATTGTCGTTGGGTGATCGGCATGCCAAACTGATTTAAGCGATTAATAGAGCGAATGATAATGCCAGAAAATGGCTAAAAAATACAGGTTAAAACACATTGTTATTCGTGTCTTGAAAAAAGTTGGCAGGGGTAGAGAGATTCGAACTCCCAACCGTCGGTTTTGGAGACCGCTGTTCTACCAATTGGAACTATACCCCTGCAACGGACGAGCATTATACCCAAGCATCAATAAAGGTAAAGCTAAAAATAACTTAGCGCTGATTGTTCGCCTATAATTTCTACAACGAAGTGTTTGTTTTTGGAACCTAGAATGATGAAAATCTTACAATTATTACGGCATGCAAAATCAAGTTGGACGGACACCAAGTTAACTGATCAGCAGCGACCTCTAAATTTACGCGGTATTGCCGCGTGTAACACCATGGCGCGTGGTTTATTAGCTACTGGCTGTGATTTTAGTCATAGTTACTGTAGTAGTGCAACGCGAGCGCAGATGACCTTGTTAAAGATTAGCGAAGCTTTACCCGAGCAAGCCATTCATTGGCAAGTTTCTGATGCATTATATACCTTTGACTGGTTAGTTTTACTTGATTGGTGTCGTACTTTAAACGATGTTACTGATAGTGTCTTGTTGGTTGGGCATAATCCTGCGTTAACTATACTTACTCAACAATTAACTAATGAACCCTTGGATAATATTGCTACTTGTGGATATGTGCGGTTGGAAATTGAGGTTGACTGCTGGCAGCAATTGACAAACAACACTGGCGTATTGATTGAGTATTTATCACCTAAAATGATTTCGAGCTAGCATGGGGATGATTTATGATTAAGCAAGTAACACTAAGATACGTTATCGTTAATGTATAACGTATCTTAGTTGCTCAGTTATGCTAAATTTTCATCTGTTGTAACATGCTCTTGTTCATGTTGAATACGTATTTCTTCACTGAGTTCGTGACTGGTTCTTGTTTCTGTTATTTTTCGCTCAGTTAACCAATAAAAGAATAACGGTACAAAAAATATAGCCAAAAACGTTGCAGCTATCATGCCTCCAAACACTCCAGTTCCTACACTATGACGTGCGCCAGCACCAGCGCCATGACTTAATACCAGAGGTACAACGCCAAGAATAAACGCTAATGAAGTCATAATAATGGGGCGAAAACGCAATCGTGCGGCTTCTAATGCAGCGGTACTGGTGCTCCAACCATGCTGTTTTTTCATCAGTGCGTATTCCACAATTAAAATGGCATTTTTAGCGGCGAGACCGAGTAACGTGATCAAACCAATTTGAAAATACACGTCATTGGTCATGCCACTTATCCATACCGCACTTAGCGCACCAAACGTACCAAATGGTAGCGCGAGTAGCACAGATAATGGTAAGGACCAACGTTCATATAACGCAGCAAGAATAAGAAAAACCATTAACACAGCCATCCCTAAAGCAAGACCGGTGGTATTCCCTGATTGCTTCTCTTGAAATGCCGAACCAGTCCATTCGTAGTCGATACCTGCTGGTAAGACTTTTTTGGCGATACGATCAATTTCGGCAATGGCTTGTCCCGAGCTGTAACCTGGTGCTGCACTGCCCATTAATTTAACAGCCGATAGATTGTTGTAGCGACTTAAGCTATCAGGGCCTGAACTATAATTTACTTGCGTAAAGGCTGAAATAGGCACCATTTTACCCGCATTATTTTTTACATAAACATTATCAATGTCTTGCGGCGTCATTCTGAATTCTGGTGCGGCAGACATTAATACTTGCCATGACCGACCAAACTTGTTGAAGTCATTAACATAATATGTGCCTAAGGTACCTGCTAGCGCATTAAATGCGGCATCGATTGGTACACCCATTTTAAGCGCCTGCTCACGATCAACATTTACGTTAAGTTGGGGAGTATGAGCTCGCCAAAGTGTTTGTAGGCCAGTTAATATTTTACTTTTTTGCGCTTCAGCCATCATTGCCTGCATGCTAGGTTCAAGCTTTTCTGCGCCACCTTCACCGCGATTTTGTAGATAAAACTCGAAGCCGCCAGTATTACCTAATCCAAAAATGGCAGGTGGGTTGAAGGCCAGCACTAATGCTTCTTTAATGTGCGCGGTTTTCATAAACAGCTCACCCACTAATTGCTTAGTGTTTACTGTGCGTTTATCCCAATGTTTTTGAGTAACAAAGATAGTGGCGGCACTATTTTTGTAACCACCACCTAGAAAGTCTAAGCCGGTAAATGCGATTACATGCTCATTAGCTGGATTCGATTGAATGGCTTTTACTACTTGCGCCACAATTTTTTTGGTGCGCTCTAATGATGCACCATCTGGCAGGTACACAGCCGAAATATAGTAGCCTTGATCTTCATCAGGAACTAATGAACTCGGTGTGGTTAGCCACATATTAACGGTTAATAATATCATCCCGATCACAATGACGAATGCTAGCATGCCGCGTCGAATGAAAAAACTAACAACACCGACATATTTACCAGTAACACGATGAAACCATTGATTAAACCCATCAAAAAATACATTTGATTTTTTATCTTCATGACGCAAAATCAATACACAAAGTGCTGGTGTCATGGTTAATGCAATTAATCCCGATAAGGTCACGGCAATAGAAATGGTAACCGCAAATTGGCGGAATAATTCCCCTGTTAAACCACCCAGAAAAGCGATGGGAACAAAAACGGATACCAACACTAGTACAATGGCTACAATAGGGCCACTAACTTCATGCATAGCTTTAAACGCCGCATCTCTCGCCGAAAGCTTCTCTTCATGCATTATACGTTCAACGTTTTCTAACACGACAATGGCATCATCAACTACTATTCCTATCGATAACACCATTCCAAATAGTGTTAAAGTATTAATGGAGTAGTTTAATAAATATAAGCCTGCAAATGTGCCGAGTAATGAAACGGGTACTGCTAAGGTTGGAATAAGTGTTGCTCGCCAGTTTTGCAAAAAGATAAATACCACTAAAAATACCAGTACCATCGCCTCGCCAAGGGTTTTTAACACTTCTCGAATAGATACTTTAACAAAACGAGTTGTATCGTATGGTACCGCATGTTTTAAACCAGCAGGAAAGCGCGCTACCATTTTATCCATCGTTGTATTAACAGCATTAGCAACGTCCAGTGCATTGGCGCCAGGCTGTAGGAAAATCCCTAATAATACCGCAGACTTTCCATTATATTCACCATCAAAGTTATAGTCTTTTGAACCGAGTTCTACTCGTGCAATATCTTTAAGGCGCAACACGCTGCCGTCGGCGTTACTGCGAATAATAATTTGCCGAAACTGTTGTTCAGTGCTTAATCTACCTTCGGTGGTAATACTGTACACTAACGCTTGTGGCGAAGAAGAGGTAGGCGTTTCACCAATTTTCCCTACTGCATATTGTGAGTTCTGAGCACGAATAGCACTACTAATATCATCAACTGTAACACCAAGCTGACTCATAAGGTCAGGACGTAACCAAATCCGCATCGCATAATCTCTGGCCCCAAAAATTTGAACATTAGTGGTACCCGGAATACGTTTGATCTTATCAATAATATTTAAGGTGACATAGTTAGATATCCACAATGAATCATGGCTACTGTCAGGCGAATAAAAGGCATGCACTTGTAAAAAACTGGATGAACCTTTCGCGACCACTACGCCTTGTCGGCGAGTTTCTGCTGGTAATCTGGCTTCTACTTGTTTTACGCGATTATTAACATTGACAGCCGCTCGGTCAATGTCGGTACCAATTTCAAAGGTTACGGTAATCGTGGTTACCCCTGAGCTGGTTGAACTTGATGCCATGTACATCATGCCCTCAACGCCGGTGATGGCATTTTCAATTGGGGCGGCTACCGTTTGCTCTAATACTTTTGCTGACGCGCCAGGATACACTGCGGTAACTTGTACTACTGGAGGCGCAATTTCAGGGTATTGTGCAATCGGCAAAGTGCGCATGGCAGCTAATCCGGCTAACACAATAAAAATTGAGATAACGAAGGCAAAAATCGGACGATTGATAAAATATCGGGAAAACATTGTTCGTCCTCGTTAATGAGTGTTAGTTGCTTGCTGGCCAGCTGGCTTAGCAAGTTGTACTGGCATACCCGGGAAGAATATTCTTGCCATGCCATCGGTAATTACCTGTTCGCCTGCATGCAAACCTTTTTTAATGATCCAACCGTTTGTTATGTGGTTTGCTTCATTATTGCGTACCCATTCCCCTACTTTTACAGGAGCTGGACTCGCGATTGTCATGCCTTGTTTATTTTTAATCATTAAATACACAAACTTTCCAGTGCCGTTATCAAGGACCGCTTGTTGCGGTAGTACATAGGCATTTTCACGTACTGCGCCTTCTAATAATACGCGTACAAATTGTCCTGTGTGTAATTGATGTTTAGGATTTGGAATAATAGCTTGTAGTTCTCGAGTGCCTGTATTTGGGTCAACCCGTACCTCAGTAAAATTAACTTTGCCAAGGTTCGGATAGAAAGAACCGTCTTGCAATTTAATACGTACACTCCAAGCACCGTTAGCTGGCATTGTTAATAATCCAGCTTTAGCATCGTCATTTAATTTTTGTAGTTGTCGATCAGATAAACCAAATCGAACTTTAATAGGATCGTCTTGGGTCATATAGCTTAATATTTGTTGTGAATTGGCAATATAATTACCAACTGACACCACTTCACGGCTTATCACGCCACTTATCGGGGCTGTTACGTTAGTATACGACATAGATAATTTAGCAGATTGGTAATTTGCTTTTGCTGCATTAACTTGTGCGAGCATTATTTGTTGTTGTGATACAGCATCATCATATTGCTGTTTAGGCACCGAATTATCTTTTTGTAATGGTTTTAAGCGTGTGACTAATCGTTGTGCTTGTGCTAATTGGGCATTAGCTACTTCTAAATTGGCTTTGGCAGACTCAAGCGCAATAGCAAAAGGTTTGTTATCAATAGAAAACAACGAAGTACCAGCGGTAACATGCTCACCTTCTTTAAAGTGCTTACCGGTTAAAATACCACTTACCTGTGCTTTAACAGCAACTTCTTCAGTGGCAAATAAAGTTGCGGGTAGTTCTAATACAAAAGGTACTTGCTGTGGCTGCATAATTTGAATAGCAACTGCGGCTGGTGGCATACCACCATGATTTGCTTGTTCAGCCTGTTTTTGACAGCCCAATAAAGTAACGGAGCAGCCTAATATTGTGGTCAGGATGATATTTTTATATTTAATTGAAGGTATAATGTGCATGGGTCACCAAATAAAATTCAGGTATACGATATCGTTTACTTGTGATATAGTAAACGATATCGTATACCATACCAAGTGTTATTTTTAACAGACTAGAAAGAAAAGATTATGGGTACGTAATTGTTCATTTATAAATACGTAATTGTTCATTTATAAATACGTAATTGTTCATTATAGTAGGAATTATTTGTGTTGATAAAAAAAGATTCAAAACACAATGATATTATTTGTGCTGCTATTAGTGAGTTTGCTGAAAAAGGCATATTAGCAACCACTATGGAAGCGATTGCTAAACGTGCACAAGTGTCTAAGCGTACTTTATACAAACATTATGCAAATAAAGAGTTATTGCTCGATATGGTTGTTGAACTTCTACTTCAGCGATTGAAGCAATTTGAACAATTTGTCTATGACTCAACAAAACCTTTATTAAGCCAATTACGAGAAGTTGCTGCGTTATCAATTCAACTCAATAGCGACGTTGATTTTTTGCGTTTATCGCGCATCGTTATTATTGAATCTATGCGTAGTGAGCATGCAGCAAAGCGTATTAACGAAAAGTTTAGTGTATGTGAACAAGGATTACACTATTGGTTTTTACAAGCTGCTAATGCCGGTGCTTTAGGCAAAGCTGATCCTGTTTTTATTGCATCGGTATTTTTTGGCACAATAAAAAAAGTGAGTTATTGGGAACAAGCTATTAAATGGCAAGCGGTTTTAACTGAGCAACAAGCTAATCAATTGGTAGATCAAGTTTGCCATTTAGTTGCTCATTATGTACGTGTTTCATTGATTGAATAATAGCCTAGTGACAGCACACTGAAAACAGCGCTACAATTGTGTTATTTAAATACTGATTAGTTTATAAATGATGCATTCATTAACTCATATTAAACGCCCTTTAGTCTTTCTGCATAATGCGCGCTGCGGCGGCAATAAGCTGAATGTTATTTTTATGAACCAATATCAGCGTAAAGATTGGTTTAAATTAGGTCAAAATGCTGATGGCACTATCTCTAGCAATTATGAGCAACTTATTACTGATGTAAAAATTGAACATCGTCCTTTGTATATTGGACATATTGTTTATGGTTTGCATCAATATTTTACACATCCTATTCAATACATTAGCAATGTCAGAGAGCCGATTGCGCGCACTTTGTCACTTTATACTCGGTGGATTACTCAAGAAAACGCAGGTACCACATTACCGAATTTTTTAAATCAATCTTTTGAAGCTGACAATGGCATGGTTAAGCGTTTTGCGGGGATTGGTGAATTTAATGGCCAGCCATTTGATTTTATTAATAATCAACCACTATCCTCGGTCACAGTAAACGATGCAATTTATACTCGTGCACAACAACATGTTGATGAATTTATTGATGATATTATTGTATTAGAGCGATTAAACGCGACTTCAATTCTATTAGAACAAAAATATGCATTAACACCACTTTTTGCGTTGACTTATAATCACATGAATCAAACTGGTTTAAATCAAAAATTATCGATTGAAAGTGTCCCAGAACAATGGCATGAGTGGATAGTTAGTCACAATAGTTATGACTTAAAATTATACGATTATATTAAGCGGTATACTGATAAACGTATTCACAATTTAGATGCGGAAACTAAAAATTCGATTAGAATTCGCACTTTGTTAACCGAAGGATTGACGCATAGCAACGAACCTTATATGACCATCGGTGGGTTTTTTAATCAATTATCATTGGTGCTAGGTAAATTAAAAGGATTTGGGTTACTTGATGATCTATTTGAGGTGTGTAAATTAGTGATACAACATCCTGAGTTAATCATTGAACATCGACAGGCATTTTTACAACAAATCAAAGCTGAACTAACTGTTGAGCAAAGCAACCAACTAACAGCATGTTTGGCTGCAGTTGATGCTTAAATGTGAATAGCTTGCTATTTTGCGATATTACAGCATAGGGTGTTCGAATAGTTTTTTACCTTCGGTGAGTAAATGATTAGACGCTGGATGTTGCATTTTTCGTTTCGGTAATAGTAAATAATAACGTTCTACAATGTCATTTGTTCTACCAATTAATTGTACCTTGAATTGCTCTAGCACATGATTTTCGATAATGGTTGGTGCACAAAAAGCACCATAGCCTGCTTGAGCAAAATATTTGGTTAATATTGAATCATCAAGTTCTCCAATGATGTTAGGAGTAATGGCTAATTGTTCAAGCCACGTTAATACGCTTAACCTTTGGCTGGTTCCTTCACCAGCGATAAAAAATGCTTGGTGATTTAATGATTGCGGAAAGTTAAGGGCGAGTTGGTTTGCTACGGTGTGATGTGCAAAAAAGCTCATCCCACTTTTTCCTAATAAATGGCTATGTGCTTTAAGTGGATAACTAGAAGGTAAAGCGGTGTCAGTTAAAATGGCATCAAGTTTATTTACTGCCAATTCGCCTAATAGTACTTCTAAACTGGTTTCCTTACATATCAGTTTAATCGGCTCTGCCATCGTGTAAATGGCTTTAAGAAAATTAAACGAAACCACCTTTGCAATGACATCTGTGACACCAATGGAAAAGCGCATTGATGATTTAGTGGGAGGATGCTTTAAGGTATACATTAATTCATCACCCAAGCTAAAAATTTCTTCAGCATACTGAAATGCAGCGTGTCCCATGTTGTTTAAAACTAAACGATTTCCCGTTCGATCAAACAAGTTGAACCCTAATTGATGTTCAAACATATTGATTTGGGCACTGAGTGTTTGTGGTGTTACATGTAATTTTTTTGAAGCTTTTGCAATACTTCCTTGAGAAGCAATGATATAAAAGTAGTGTAAGTGATGATAATTGAGCTTTGCCATAATCTCTTTGATTAATTGTGGTTAATATTCATCATAACTTAGTCATTTTTGTTATCAACTAAAAGTTGATGTTAAGTTAATTTTAAACGACTTTTTTTTGTTGTTAAGTGTTAGCTATAATGATCAACATATTTTAATGGAGGTTACATGTTAACAAAACACGTTATTCAACCGTGGCAACAATTTGTTAAAACAGAAGCTAGCTCGGGTATTATTTTAGTTCTGTCTGCGGTGTTGGCTTTGTTATTAGCGAATAGTTTATTTAGTAATAGCTATGAACAATTTTTAAAATTTCCAGTTAGTGTTGTATTGGGCAATTTCTCTATTAGTAAACCGTTAGTGTTATGGATTAATGATGGCTTAATGGCGTTGTTCTTTTTTCTAGTTGGTTTAGAAATTAAACGTGAATTATTTTATGGCGAATTATCAAAACCAAGCCAAGTCATCTTACCGTTAGTAGCGGCTATATCAGGCATTATTTTTCCTGCATTAATTTATGTAGCATTTAATTATCAGGATGCTGTGGCTATGAAGGGTTGGGCGATTCCATCAGCAACAGATATCGCGTTTGCGCTAGGTGTATTTGTGCTGTTTGGTAAGCATTTACCACCTAGTTTAAAATTATTTTTATTATCAGTAGCGATTATTGATGATATTGGTGCGGTGATTATAATCGCTATTTTCTATTCTCATGAGTTAGCAACTAATAGCTTAATCGTTGCCGGAATAGGTTTAGCGGTTTTATTTATTTTAAATCGGTTGAAAATAGCTCAAAAAGCACCCTACATTATTTTATCTATTGTAGTGTGGGCAGCGGTTTTAAAATCTGGTGTGCATGCTACATTGGCTGGTTTTATTGTTGCTTGGTTTATTCCAATTCAAAGAGATCAAACACTCTCAATGTCACATCAAATTGAGCATGGTTTACATCCTTGGATTGCCTTTCTTGTACTGCCTTTGTTTGCGTTTGCTAATGCAGGGGTAAATTTATC
>Ga0316206_1002571_pt1 | contig 11912 bp, 11 predicted proteins | sample 6monthpyrite_MG_FD_204942 | JGI IMG/M metagenome (GOLD analysis project Ga0316206, IMG submission 204942) | Microbial mat bacterial communities from mineral coupon in-situ incubated in ocean water Damariscotta River, Maine, United States -... | ecosystem: Environmental > Aquatic > Marine >...
TATTTGTTGCACGCGTTCCATCGTAACTTCACCGCTGACCATTAGAACCTCGCAATCCGGCTGATTTTCTTTGATAACTTTAACAAACTCAACCCCGTCAGCATCGGGTAGATTTATATCAAGAAACACCAGATCTATTTTATTAAACATAAGCAACTTAAGTGCCTTATCAGCGGTACCCACTTCGTGTATTTGTTCAGCGCCGACTTCACGCAGTATTACGCGCAAAAAAGAGCGCATCATATCGTCATCATCAACTAATAGGATTGATATATCTTTTATACATTTCATGTTTATTTAAATCACACGCTCATTAAGCACTTGTACGACTTTTGCCGTCTTTGACTAGATATATCGGCCGATATTAATAAAAATGAAATCTTTATAAGGGTTTATTAAAGTATTTTCTTCGTTGAGACAAGGCTCTATTTCCCATGTAGCCAGTAATCGAGTTATCTCTAGTTAGTCAATGTATATCAATTAGTTATAGTAGCCCTACACTGTTGTGTAGTGCGATTTTTACAGCTACTAATGTGCTGTTTTATATTACCGTTTATTAAGCCAACAAGTTTGCAAGTTTACGCCTTATGTCTTGAGCTAAATCGCTATTTACCGGTGAAATCATATTAGAAACCGTAATAAGCATTTCTTTTGCTGCCCCTTCTTTATAGTTACTATCTTCTTTGCAAATATAAAATAAATTATCAATAGCATCATTATATTGATATTGAGCAATCTGGCGAAGAGACAAATCAAAACGTGCACTTGAATTATACGGGTTTGTAACAAGTTGACTTTGAAGCGTTTCAATACTTTCGGTTTTACTGGCAAGAATTGCAAAGGTAAGTTGGCCACTCAACGCTTTACCCATTTCTGTTTCACGGGTCGATTCTGGCAGACGAGAAAATAAGCTATTCGCTTGATCTAATTCTCTAATATCAATAAAAACTTGCACCATATCCATCACCACACGGGTATTTGACGGATCGATTTTAATAGCTTCAGTAAGTAAAAGTATAGCGGCCGAAGTATCTCCATCCAAATGCTTTTTGCGTGCTTGTTCACGCATTAAATCGGATTGATGGAATACACCAAAGTCTTTTAATAATTCACGCGCTTCCTTATCTTTTAATTCGCCAGCTTCGGTACGCACCATTTCCCCATCTATAAAGACCATTAATACAGGAACATTTTTAATTTTATATTCTTTACGTAATTCAGGTTGTTCATCAATATCCACTTTTGCAAATATAAACTGTTCGGTAAACTCTTTAGCTAAACCGGAAAACAGAATATCCATTGCAACACAATGGCCCGACCAGACACCCATAAATTCAACAACAACAGGGACTTTATGAGAATTTAACAGAACATATTTGTCGAAATTTTTCTGGTTTACTTCAAAGGCAAGTATTTCTTGATTCATATCACGTTCTCTATGTTTAAATAGTATAATTATAGCATTATCTTAAAGATGATCCGAACCCAATTCCTGTTATATGTATTATCTAATAAACCCAACATGCCTGAACATCTGAAATAAAACAACAATGCAATACTTTGAGGGAATACTTCAGACTCGGCATCTCCATTTATATTTATTCAACCTTGTATTGAGTTAAATTTTCAAGATCCAAATTTAAAGGTTTGTAGTCACTATCCTCTATCCGTTCAAGAACACTATGATGCAATATCGCAGTGTCGGGTATTTTTCGAATACGTTCAGGCATAACCGTATTTTTTCTTTTTTTCTGATTATCCCAAACACCTAATGGAAAGTATTGAACAAGTTTCCATATACCAGTAAGTGTGTCATGCATCTGAGCGTTGCTATCTGGCTTAGTATATTTTTTATCTTTGTTTAAACCTAAAACGTAACGTTCGTAATTAGCTTGGTCTATTATTAAGCCAAATTTACTATCAATGGCTTCGTTAATCATCCATTCTAACGATACTTTAGCCAATCCTGATTCACTCTCAGGATAACCACCGCCAATATCAGCGTGAACACCTGCAAACCATACTTCCTTGATATCTTGTTTCTCGCAAAATTTACCCCCCCAATATAAAGGTAAAAATAAAGTACGTTTCTCATCTATTGCAATTGCATGTCGAATAGCTTGAACAGATACATTATTAGTCGTATAGGGAAAGAAAACAGGGTCGTAAACCCAACCAACCGTACGAACTGAATCCCATATTCCTAAAAATTTTATATCACAGGATCTTCCAAACGTTTTTTTAAACTTCGCAAGAACCTCAAAATCAACATTCTTTGCCTTATAAAGCTCTATAGCATAAGGAATTAAACTTTGATTGCCTTGTTCAAGGATACCGACAGAATGTATTAAACCAGCAAGTGCTCTGGCTGCATAGGCACCGCGACTAAAACCAAAAATAAAAACATTATCACCTATTTTGTAATTATCCATTAAATACGAATAAGCTTCTGCAATATTTTTTGTCATTCCATAGCCAAAGGCAAGACCTAGTATTTTATTTAATGCTTTTAAAACAGGTATTTTATATTCAGGGTCAGCCAAGGTACCTACTCCCGGGTCATAGTAAACTATTTGTTTATCCGGTTTACGCATTAATACTCTGTAAAGCTTAACCACATTGGAACTTTCTTCGTTAAACTTATTGCCTGTTCCATCAAGACATATGACAATATTTTTATTCACAAATTAACCCTTAGTATTAAAAATAATTATTATCTAACCTTGTTTTACACTTTTCCTACAATCCGACATTTACATTCACGAATATCTTGCCAGGACTTTCCAAACACCACTGCAATATTACCAGGAGATAAATCAACAGACTCATTGCATAACGTCAACACAAGATCAGCAAATCCGGGATTGTGTCCTACTAGTAAAACAGTTTCTACCTGCTGATCAATTTCAGTAATAACCGTTTGCAGTGCTGAAACAGATGCGTTATAAATTCGCGGGTCTTCAGTCTGGTTTTTAGGCATAATATTTAAACCTTCGCACATTAGCAAAGCGGTTTGTTTTGCGCGTTCGGCAGAAGAATAAATGACCTGGTTAACATGGATGTTTTTTCCTTTTAGAAATTTAGCAACACTGGTCACGTTAGCTATGCCCACACTACTAAGTTGGCGATCTATATCTGGCGAGGTGTTTTCAGCTTGTCCATGTCGCATTAAATAAAGTGTTGGCATTTCAAATCCTTTTAGTCAGTGACTGTCAACTCGAGTCAGAATATTGTTACTTCAATACAATACATCAGTTTTTGAATGCAACTTACTTTCACAATATGTGAAATTCAAAACCTGAGTTCTTACACTCCAGTATATCCAAGTCAGTTTAGTTTATACGCCAGTTTTCAAGAAAGTTAGCAATTTTTGTCTTAGATATTTTGGCAATGTCCTGCATCAAGGAAAAAGGAATTTGCTTTAACCGATAAGAATCTTCAATATCCGTCAACATTTTCAACCAAAGATGTGCCGTCATTTCCGCATCAGCTAGTGCTCTATGGAATGTACCATCTGTTGGTAGCTGGTGAAAAGCCACCAGGGTACCAAGCTTATGATTGGGTGCATCCGGGTATATTCGCCGTGATGTCAGCATCGAACAGGCAAATCCACCATCTGTAGTGCGTTTAATACGTCGTAATTCAGCCACTAAAAATCGACTGTCAAACGAAGCATTGTGTGCCACCATATCAAAATCTTCGATGAAATCTGCAAACTCTGCCATCACGGTTTTACACAACGGCGCCGTTTTTAACATTGTATTGGTAATGCCGGTGTAGTTTTCAATAAATGGCGCAACCCGTTTACCGGGATTCATCAGGCTTTGAAAACGCTCACGAACCTTACCCTTTTCAATACGCACTGCACCGATTTCGATTGCACGGTCACCATTGTTCGGAGATAAACCGGTGGTCTCAAAATCAAGCACAATAACAGTATCAGCTCTACGTTTACTTTGTTTCACCATGATAAAAATACTCGAGTCTGTGTTCACTTAATTTGCCATGGGAAAATGCACGGGTTTGAGTCTAAATGTATAGAGAAATAAACTGACTTTTAAAATTAGATTTAAAAATTAAGAATCAATTAAAACATGGCCAAAATAGGCAAATATACCTATCATTATTCCAGTAAATAACTGTGCATGCACTAGATAGGAAAACCTTTTTATTTCCTTTGGAGTGTAGCGCCAGCTAATAAACAAGCCAAACAATCCCTGCCAGATTACTAGTATGAGAACCGCAGGGAAAAAGAGTATCTGCATTGGAATGCCCATTAACACAATGTGTAATAGTATAATCGCAATTGCACCAACCCCAAAATAGATATGTGTTTTATCTAAAAAGTGTATTAAATGAGTAAAAAGCCTGGCATCTACAGGAGGCGTGTACTCTGGTAATATTCTTTTTGAAATCGCACCTTTTCCAAGTAGTAATTTAATTAAGGTTCGGAAATAAATAAATAGAAGCAACCACAATCCAATTTCACCAAAACCTTCACCTAATTCCGATAAAAATGTTTCACGCTCTTCCACTTGCGGGTAAAATGAGACAGCATAGATGTAATAACTGATTGAGACAACAATTATTATCACTGTAAAAGTGAGAATTTTTTTGAGACCTTTAGCCATCGGTTGCATACACTATATTCCTAAAAGTCGTTAACAAGATAACCTGATCCGTATAATACTAATTTTAAGATCGAATATTAAGCCATAAATAATGAGTATTGGTTAATCAGACTATTTAGACTACTTGTTATCAACAAACACTACATTTTAACAAAATTACTGCGCCATTATTTTATAAATTTTTTAACCATATAGCCTTTATTACGCAGCTGTTGTAACAAGCCATCCTTACCCACTAAATGCAAGGCACCAACCAAAACCATCTCAACGTTCTTATCAGTCAACATCTGTTCTATATGCGGCAGCCAGTTATTATTTCGTTTAACTAATAACGTTTGATATAGCTCGGGGTAATCGCGCATCATTTCCGCCAAGGACACCTCGACCATTTTATTTTCATCACCCTTTAGCCATGCCAACTTAATATCTTCTACCACAGCTTCTATTCGACTCATGTCCGTAATCGTGCTCGCAACCATTTCGCTTTCATAACCTTTTCCCATTGAAGCAATAAACGCCAGTTGCTCGTCTACAGTTTCAAAATAACCAATCGTTTTACCAACTGCTTTAGCTTTACTATGGAAATACTGATCAACTCCAACATCCTTCATTCCAATTTTTTTAAGCTCGATATAGGTAAGCATAATAACAACCATAGAAGGCTTAAAGTGAATAAAGGAATCCATTGGAATGCTACGTTCATCCAGGTACTTTTCGAGTTTTTGAAACGTAGATGTGTCTAATGCACTCTGTAATGACTTGCCTGTAGAGTAAGTCATCATCCGCATCATTTTTTGCGAAAACTCAGGCGTTTGTGACATTTCAATATCGGTTTCAAATATCAGTTTATCTGCCATGTTAAAGGCTTCAGTAAATTCAACCGGCAAAGGGTAATCTTCCTTTTTAAGCACATGAATCGTACCGCCTAAATATAACTCATTACCATTTTTAGAAACTTGCCAAAGTGAGGTTTCAGAAAAACAAGCCGAAGGGAAAAATAAAAATATCAATAAATACTTATACATCAGGCCTCCAATAGTTAGCCTTTAGATAAAAAATAAAGCCCGAATATGGTTCTCACTAATATGTCCAGATATTTGATCAGGTCCCACTTATTATATACAACTCAAAAGTAAGTATACTGTTATAATAGCACATCTACTTCCTGAAATTCTTTTAGCCTTAATTCTGCATCCTGCAGTTTATATAAAACCAAATAAATTTATTTTATATAACTATGGTCGCCGGTACTTTTTATTTAATGATACGGTAACACGGTACATATTTAGTCCCGGGTAACTTCATTCGATGTTGCTCAACAAAAGACGCAAGCAATGAATCTACCGGCTCCATTATACTGGCGTCGCCTCGAATCTCAAATAAACCATGTTCTTCAACAGCACGAATACCATCGTCTTTTACATTTCCTGCAACAATGCCTGAAAAGGCCCGACGCAAGTTAGCCGCCAACGTATGACGTGGCTGATTTTTGTGGAGCTCAAGATTGCGCATATTTTCGTGGGTCGGATCGAACGGCCGTTGAAAGTCATGCTCAATATTGAGTAACCAGTTGAAATAATAGGCATCATTATTATCTCTTCGAAAATCGCGTACCTTCGTCATTCCTTCACTCATTTCGCGTGCCACGCGTGCAGGATCATTAATAATCACGGTGTAACGTTGTTGTGCCTCAATCCCCAGAGTGTCACCAATAAATTGGTTAATACCAATAAAAAATTCTTCGGCACTTTCAGGCCCGGTGAGTATGAGTGGGAAAGGAATATTCTGATTGTCGGGGTGAAGCAAAATACCCAGGAGGTAAAGAATTTCTTCGGTCGTGCCAGCACCGCCGGGAAACACTACAATACCATGACCCGTTCGCACAAAAGCCTCAAGGCGTTTTTCAATATCTGGCATGATCACTAAATCATTAACTATAGGATTAGGCGATTCAGCAGCAATAATGCCGGGTTCGGAAATACCAAGGTACTGGCCGTTATTGATACGTTGTTTTGAATGGCCGATAGTCGCACCCTTCATTGGCCCCTTCATTGCACCCGGTCCACAGCCCGTGCAAATATCCAGACCGCGCAAGCCCATCTCATGACCAACCTCTTTGGTGTAATCATACTCGTTACGTTTAATCGAATGCCCACCCCAGCACACCACCAGATTAGGATTGATCATAGGGCGTAGCACATTGGAATTACGCAGTATGTGGAACACAGCGTTAGTGATTCCATCAGAGGTATTTAAATCAAATTTAGGGTTATCGTTTATCTCATCACTAACATAAATCACATCCCGTAGTACCGAAAATAAATGTTCGCTAATCCCCTTGATCATTTTGCCATCAACAAAAGCATTGGCCGGCGCATTTTTCACTTCCAACTTAATGCCGCGGGCCTGTTGCAGTACCTGGATATCGAATGACTTGTAACGTTCCAGTAATTGCTTACCATCATCCATCTTGTTGCCGCAATTTAATACAGCTAACGAACAATTGCGAAAAATATTGTACAAGCCACCCTGACTTGTATCGAGTAATTTACTGACTTCGATTTTGGATAGCACATCCAAACGACCTTCCGGGGAAATACGTGCATCAATGACTGCTGGTTTCATGTGACCCTCTTTTAATGAACAAATAGTTCAAATCTTAACTTATTAAAATTAATTAGAAAAAATGACTCTTTGATTTATTTTTTCTTTCGTAGTTTATATTTCATTTCTTTACGCTGTTGACTGATTGCCTGCATATCCGAACCGATATGTTCTTCGCCGCGCGCTTTAGCTAACTGCACTTGCAATTCGCGTTGCTTAAACCGTTCCCGTTGAAGATCCGTTTTTTTGTCATAACAATGATGACAACTGACACCCTGAATATACTTAGCGCTTACCTTGTCATCTTCAGTAATCGGTAACCGACAAGCATGGCACTGATCGTATTGACCTTTTTCAAGCGCATGTGTCACACTCACACGATTATCAAACACAAAACATTCACCCTGCCATAATGATTCTTGCTCTGGTACCGCTTCCAGATACTTCAATATACCACCTTGCAAATGATAGACTTCATCAAAGCCCTGCTCTTTTAAATACGCAGTGGATTTTTCACAGCGAATTCCGCCTGTACAAAACATCGCGACTTTTTTATGTTTAACCGGGTCCATGTTGTTTTTTACAAAATCAGGAAACTCACGAAATGTTTCAGTACTCGGATTAACGGCATTTTTAAAGGTACCAATACCCACCTCATACTCATTGCGTGTATCAATTAGGGTTACATCCGGGTCAGAAATTAGTGCATTCCAGTCTTCCGGTTTTACATACGTGCCCACTACCTGGTTGGGGTCGATACCTTCCACCCCCATGGTCACTATTTCTTTTTTTAATTTAACCCGGGTTCGATAAAACGGCATAACGTCGTCATAAGATGTTTTTTGCCTAATATTAGTCAAACGACTGTCGGCTTTAAACCAGTCCAACAAAGTATCAATTGATGCCTGGTTACCTGCCACCGTACCATTGATGCCTTCACGGGCTAATAACAGCGTACCTTTAATGTTATTTTTTAACATCAAATCGAGCAATGGTTTGCGTAAAGCAACATAATCGTCAAGGATCACAAAGTGATAGAGTGCGGAAATTACAATATTAGACATAATATAAAACCTGTTCAGCTTGCTGGAACGTAAATCCAGTGCATGTTTAAAAGCCGTAAATTATAGCAAATAAACAGAAAAATAGATGATTATTATGCTCTTACCTAAGGGTTTCAGGCCTTCACCCGGGTAATTATTGTAATGTCTGCCCTTTTCTCCCGGAATTCACCACTGAGCCATGATGTTCGGTTAGCAACCATCCTTGTTCATATTTTTTATAAATGTTCGTCGCAACCACAGTAGCCATAACACTGTTATTATTTAACATCTCTTCAACGACAACATGGACAACGAGATCAGCTGTAACCTGTTTATTTTTAATACTGTAGCGGATGTCCATGTGCGCGGCACCTTCAAGGATGTGTTGCCAACTTTGCATTACAGCGTCATACCCCGAAATGATACTCGTGCCCGGGTGTACACAAATCACATTATCATCGGCCCATAATGCGGCCATGACCTCGATGTCACAATGCATAAAGGCTTCATAGAATATTATTTCAACCTCGTCTGCTGTTTGTATATTTATTTTTGATTGTTTCATTTTAGTCTCATTATTTTTCAGACTGTATCTTTTAATTTAATCAGCCAACACACTACAACTACTATCTTATCTAGTATATCGGCCAGTATTTTTTAACGTTAAGCTAACTATTTATCTTTGAAGTCGAAGGACTCAACGCCCTTCAATTAATTCTATTGTTCTAAAAAACTCAGGAAAGACTTCCGTGTGAATTTATATTTAAACATCTCCCTGATAATCAATATCACGTATAACACCGTCATCATCCGTTAACACTAACGTAAGTTGATCCTGATTGTTTTGAATAATATTCCTTGCACCAATATCTTCATTCAATTCAAGTAATTCATTGATATAGGCGTGACTAAAACCGACTGGATGACCACGTTGCTTTTTGAATTGTGGTGCAACCATGCGGGCACCCTCGATTAGTCTGTCGGCCAATAATGTTAATGTTTCTGTTTTAATATACGGCATATCGGCCAGAGTGATTAACCAGCCACCTGTTTCCTGGCTGGCACGCACGCCACATGCAATACTACTACCCATCCCTTGTGCAGCCTGTTCATTAATCACAACCTGCAATCCCAGTTGTTCAAGCTCTGTTGTGTACGTTTTCAGTGCCAAGCTGATAACAACAATACTCCCAGGGAGTACACCGGCTAACTTTTTTGCAACCACCAGTAGCATGGGTGTGTTATCGATAATGGGATGTAATAGTTTATTACTATTAAAGCGTTGGCTTTTTCCAGCCGCCAGTAAAATACCAACTGGCTTGTTACTCATACAAGACTGACGATATGTTTTTCTGTAACACTTTCAACATGTCGTTGTTGAGTTATTTCAGCCAGAATTGAAACAGCAATTTCAGGTGGTGTATGACTACCAATAGACAAACCAACCGGTGCATGTAAACGGTGCAGTTGAGAGGCAGTGATACCAAGTTCTTTAAGCCGTTGTCGGCGTAAATCACAATTGCGTTGTGAACCGATGGCGCCAATATAAAATGCCGGTGAGGCTAATGCATCAAGCAAGGCCATATCGTCCAGCTTCGGATCATGGGTGAGTGCAAGAACAATACTGCGCGGTTGTTGCACATAATGTTGCACGGCATCATCAGGCATCAGTGTGGTTAACTCGGTGCCTTCTAGCTGCCAGTTTTGTGCATACTCCTCGCGTGGATCACAAACGACAATCCTGTAACCGAGCATTAATCCCATTTGTGAAACATACTGTGAAAGATGCCCTGCTCCGATGAGTAACATGTTCCATTGTGGGCCGAAGATTTTATGTACATATTTATTTGTATAAATAAAATTTTGCTCAGCCCGGGCAGCTTGTAATGTAATCTTGCCGGTTTGCAAATCAACATGCCTTGCCATTAACTGTTGTTGCAATAATACTTCAAGCAGTTGTTGCAATTGTTCTCTATCGTTTAGTTGTTCTATCAATAGCTCAAGACGACCACCACAGGGTAAACCAAAACGGCTGGCATCATCACGCTTTACACCATAATCAACACAGGTGGGATAACGGTCACTGAGTTGTTGATCGCGGTAACGTTGCACCAGGTCGGCCTCCACGCAACCGCCGGACACCGAACCACTTAGTACACCATCACGACGCATAATCATTAATGATCCTGCTGGCCGGGGTGATGAACCCCAAGTTTTTAATACTGTTACCAGTACAACCTCATGACCTTGCTCTAACCAGTCATAAGCGTTTTGTAAAATATTTTGATCCGTTCCGTAATGTTGCATGGGCTAACCTGCTCGCAAGTCAGTTCCCTTTAACGGGAACTGACGAATACGTTTACCGGTAGCCGCAAAGATTGCATTCAATACTGCCGGTGCAGCGACCGCAATGGTCGGCTCACCAATGCCGCCCCAGAAACCACCCGATGGCATAACGATAACCTCGACCTTGGGCATATCCTTAATTAACATCGACGGATAATCATGGAAATTACTTTGCTCGACCGCACCCCCTTTAATTGAGCATTCGCCATACAGTAATGCCGACAAGCCAAAGACAAAAGAACCTTCTACTTGCGCTTCAATCTGTTGTGGATTAACGGCGTAACCCGGATCGGTTGCCGCAACAATGCGATGAATTTTAAGTTCACCTTTGTCATTCACCGATACTTCTGCACACGCCGCAACATAACTGGCAAAGGTATTACAGACCGCAAGACCGCGATAGACACCATTATCTGCGGCCTTACCCCATCCCGCTTTTTCAGCAACCGCATTAAGCACCGCTAAATTCTTGGGGTGCTTCGCCATTAATTGTCGCCGAAACGTCAGTGAATCCTGACCCGCTGCATGCGCCAGTTCATCGATAAACGATTCCATATAAATCGCATTTTGATTGATGTTAACACCTCGCCAGAAGCCCGGTGGTACCGGTGGATTACGCATGGCATGTTCCACCAATAAATTCGGAAAGCTATAACTAATCTCGTGATCCCCATTCGGCAACATGCCCTGGAACACAATCATATCCGCGCCGTTACTCATCCGTGCGGGATTCATACTCGCCAAAATAGACTGGCCTGAAATACGCACATGCAGTCCAGTCAGGTTACCTTTTTCATCAATGCCACCCACCATTTTGCACTTGGTAATCGGATGATATCGACCCTGCGCCATATCTTCTTCACGCGTCCAGAGGAGTTTAACCGGCGTGCCGGGTAACTGTTTCGCAATGCTCACTGCCTGCGTAACATAATCCTGAGCACCACGTCGGCCAAAACCACCACCGAGGAGGAGCTTGTAAACATCACACTGCTCAACCGGTAAGCCTGCGGCATCCGCTGCAGCATGCAAAGCAGCGGTACCATTTTGGGTTGGGCACCAGACTTCGCATTTATCTTTGGTCCAAAGCGCGGTGGCATTCATGGGTTCCATTGTGGCATGGTTCTGATAGGGGTAACGGTAAGTCGCTTCAACGACTTTCGTTGCACCTTTAAGCGCGCTGTTAATATCACCATTCTTATTACCAACAAACACCTTATCGTTTGAAGTCAAACCTTCGTCCAGCATTTTATCGATAGACGCACTACTCACGTTAACATTGGCTCCCTCG
>Ga0316206_1002575_pt1 | contig 11895 bp, 8 predicted proteins | sample 6monthpyrite_MG_FD_204942 | JGI IMG/M metagenome (GOLD analysis project Ga0316206, IMG submission 204942) | Microbial mat bacterial communities from mineral coupon in-situ incubated in ocean water Damariscotta River, Maine, United States -... | ecosystem: Environmental > Aquatic > Marine >...
ACCACCGAGATCCTGACCCAGGTGTTGGGATATAACGGCGAAGATCTGGCACGTGTGATCGACAGCGGTGCTGTTGGCGAAATCAAGAAGGTAGCGGCAGAATGAGCACCCAAATGCGTTTGATCGTGATGGGCCAGCAGGCCTTTGGCAAAGACGTTCTGGCCAAGCTGCTGGACAAAGGGACCGACGAGGTTGTCGCTGTATATTGCGAGCCTGACCGCGACGGTAAGCCGGTTGATCCGGTTAAGGAATTCGCGCTTGAAAAGGGCCTTCCGGTGCATCAGCCGGCGAATTTCGACGATCAGGACACGCTGGACACACTGGCCGGTCATAACGCCGACCTGATGGTCATGGCCTTCGTCAATGTCTTCGTGCCCGAAGCGGCGCGCGACACGCCAAAACATGGCTCTATCTGTTTCCATCCATCGCTGCTGCCGCTGCATCGCGGCCCAAGTGCGGTGAACTGGCCGATCATCATGGGCGCGACCAAATCCGGGTATAGCTGGTTCTACCCATCGGATGGGTTGGACGAAGGCGACAGCCTGTTGCAATGGGAATGCGAGATCGGCCCCGATGACACGGTGATCGACCTTTATTTCAAGAAAATCTACCCTGCTGCGATCGATTCGGTGTTGCAGGTCTGTGATCTGTTCCGCGCGGGCAACCCGCCCCACATCGTACCCGACGAGGCTGCGGCGACATATGAGCGTCGTTGCATCAAGAAACACGCACGGATTGATTGGAACAAGCCGGTGGCGCAGGTCTACAACCTGATCCGCGGCACCAACCCGGCACCCGGCGCCTGGACGACATTGAATGGCGACATGGTGCAAGTCTTTGACAGCGCGCGGATTCCGGGTGACGGAATTTCCAGCAAAATCATGGAGATATCCGAGGATGGCGTGACCGTTCAATGCATCGGCGGCCGTATTCGGATCAAACGGGTGCGGCCAGTGGGGGATGCCAAGATGTCCGCCGCTGACTGGACCACCGCCGCCGGGCTATCGACCGGCGATGTGCTGGGCAACTAAGGCACTGGGAACGGGCTGAAACAGGGAGATGTCGAAATGATCCGCAAAATCATGGTTCCAGTCCGTGGCGACGGCAAAGGCGACAACGTGTTGCGCCATGCCGCCACCCTGGCACATGGCCACAAGGCCCATATCGAGGTCACCCATTGCCGCCCGCGCGCCGAAGATCTGATGCCGTTCGGCGTTCCAATCCCGGAATTCCTGCGCAAACAAATTATTGAGCAATCCCAAAATCTTGCAAATATGGAAGAGTCCAGTCTGCGCGACCAGCTTAAGGCGCTGGCCACCGAATTGGGGCTTGATGAACAAGACCGCCCGGCGGGAGACCACGCGACAGTGTCGTTCACCGAGGAAATCGGACGTCAGGTTGAGGTGATCAAGCGCCATGGCCGTCTGGCCGATATCATCGCCGTGGCGCAGCCGGACCGTGACCAGAACCTGGGCACCAATACGCTGAAAGCAGCGCTGTTTCATTCCGGCCGTCCGGTGCTGATGTGCCCGATGCATGACGCGGCCCCCGCCAGCTTGGGTGAAAAGGTGGCGATTGCCTGGAACGGCTCTTCGGAATCCGCACGCGCCTTGGCACAAAGCATGCCGCTGATCCACAACGCGACCCAGGTCTGCATCCTTTCCAATGGCCATGACGCCGGGCCGGGCACCAGCGCCGAGGATGTCGTGGAATATCTGCGCCTGCATGGGGTGGACGGGCAGATCAAGAGTTTCGACAACGGAAAATCCGTCGGCTCGGCCCTGTTGAAGATTTGCGCCGATATCGGCGCCGACACTTTGGTGATGGGCGCCTATGGTGACAGTCACGAACGCGAAACCCTGTTTGGGGGCAACACACAGACGATTGTCGATCATTCGACGATGCCGGTGCTGTTCAGCCACTAGATGGATAGAAAATACCGAATAAAATCAGACAGAAGGAAGGCGAATAAGACAAGACAACCGAGCACACGACACCGTCACATTAACCCCAAAAGAGGGCTGTTGCGGTATTTCTTAGATCCAAAGGGAGGAACTAACATGTCAATTACGAAACGCGCACTTTTCGGACTGGCCGCTGCTGCAGCCGTGGCCGTAAGCACCCCACTGACGGCGATTGCCGCCAGCGACGGCTTTACGCCAACCAAGCCCATCGACTTTGTCATCATGGCCGGCAAGGGCGGCGGCGCCGATAAAATGGCCCGTCTGATGCAGTCGATCATCGAACAGGAAGGCCTGTCGGCGCGCCCTGTCGTGCCGACCAACAAGCCCGGCGGTTCGGGTGCCGAGGCTTTGGTGCATATGAAAGGCGCCACCGACCCCGATCACACGATCATGGTCACGCTGAACTCTTTCTTCACCACGCCCCTGCGTCAGCCGGGTCTGGGGATCGACATCATGGGCTTCGCGCCCGTGGGCCGCATGGCCGAGGACACCTTTCTGCTTTGGGTTCACAAGAATTCCGGCATCACCACCTTTGAAGAGTATCTGGCAGCCGCAAAAGAGCGCGGGTCTGACTGGGTCATGGGTGGCACTGGCAAGAACTCTGAAGACAACATCATCACCGACTTCCTGAACGGGAATTACGGTCTTTCGATGAAGTATATCCCTTACAAAGGGGGCGGCGAGGTTGCCAAGCAGGTTGCAGGCGAGCAGATCACCAGCTCTGTCAACAACCCTTCCGAAGCTTTGGGTTTCTATGAATCGGGCGACATGGTTCCGCTGGTGGCGTTCACCGACGAACGTCTGCCGTTGTTCCCCGATGTCCCGACCCTGAAAGAGCTTGGCGGCGACTTCAGCTACTTCATGCAGCGGGCCGTCGTTGGCGCGCCGGGCATGTCGGATGAGGCACTTGCCTATTACAGCGATCTGTTCGCAAAGGTCTACGCTTCGGACGCTTGGCAGGACTACAAGTCCAAGAAATCGCTGATGGGTGAATTCATGTCCGGTGACGAACTGAAAGCCTACTGGGTCACGCAGCGCACCCGCCATGAGGCGATTCTCAAGGCATCCGGCGCCATCAAATAACTGACAGTCAGATAACAGGAGGATTCCGGGAATGCGGAAAGCAGAAATAGTGACGGCCTTCATTCTCGGCGTCTTTTCTCTTTATCTGATGTGGAAAAGCGGCGAACCGCCCTCTTGGGACCCCGAAATCGGGCGGTTCGCAAATATCGGCATGATCGACGGCGAAGGCCCCGGCAGCGGGTTCTGGCCCTTCTGGCTTAGCACGGTGATGTTCGTCTGCTGCCTTTGGATCGGGTTCAACTGGTACCGCGGAACCTCTCCGCAATCACAATCAAAAGACCCGTTTCTGGACGCCTATGGCATCAAGATGGTGGCGCTGGTCGGCGGCGGATTGCTGGGCTTTCTGGTTGCGATCTACATTCTTGGCTTTTACGGCGCGATCTTCGTCTTCATGATCTACTACATGTGGGCCCTTGGGCGGCACCGGATGTGGGTGACCCTGACAATTGCGACCGCTCTGCCCGTCGTGAGTTTCTTCTTCTTCGACGTTGCGATGCGGATTGTTCTGCCCAAGGGCTATCTGGAACCACTGTTTATCCCGCTCTACGCAATTTTCCTCTGACCTCAACCAATCCGATCGGCCAAGGCGCCCAAACTTGACGCCCCTGGCCGGCGCATAAGAACTGACACCCTGGAGGCACGATAATGGACATTCTGGCATCCCTATTCGGCGGTATACTCGTCGCGCTAGAGCCGCTGAACCTCGGACTCGCCGTACTAGGGGTTGTGGTTGGGCTTTTCGTCGGCGCAATGCCCGGGCTGGGATCAGTGAACGGCGTGGCGATCCTGCTGCCCTTCACCTTTGTGATCCAGTCCTTCACCGGCAGCGCGACCTCGCCGATGATCTTTCTGGCGGCAATCTACTATGGCGCCATGTATGGCGGCGCGATATCGTCAATCACCCTGGGGATACCCGGGGCATCAACGGCGGTGGCGACCACCTTTGACGGGCGCCCCATGGCGCTGAAAGGCAAGGCAGACAAGGCCTTGGTGACTGCGGCGGTCGCCTCTTTCATCGGCGGCACCGTGTCCAACATTCTGTTCACCGCCTTTGCGCCACCGCTGGCCCTGGTGGCGCTGAAATTCGGCGACCCCGAGATTTTCGCCCTGATGCTGCTGGCCTTTGCCACGTTTGTGGGCCTTGGCGGCGATGACATTCCCAAAACCATCTTTTCAATCTGCATCGGCCTGGTGCTGGCCACCGTTGGCTTTGATATCATCAGCGGAGAGCCACGCCTGATCTTCTTTGACATCACCGGCTTTACCCACGGCATCCGCTTTCTGGTGCTGGCCATCGGTGTCTATGGCATCGGCGAGATGATGTGGACGATCAACAGTTCGCGCTATGGCTCGACCATGACAGAGGTGGACATCAGCTTTGCCAACATCATGAAGGCAATCCGGGAATTCCCGAAAGAAGGCTGGAGAGGCACCACCATCGGGTCGCTGTTGGGATTTTTCGTCGGCATCCTGCCGGCCGCAGGGGCCACCCCGGGCGCGCTGATGTCTTATGGCGTGGCCAAGATCACCTCGAAGAACCCCGAGGAATACGGCAAAGGCTGCGTTGACGGGATCGCAGCCCCCGAGGCGGCGAACAACTCTGCCTCGACCGGTGCGATGCTGCCGATGATGACACTGGGCATCCCCGGTTCACCCACCACCGCCGTGTTGCTGGCGGGTATGGTGATCTGGGGGCTGCAGCCCGGTCCGCTGCTGTTTTCCAGCCAGCCTGATTTCGTCTGGCCGCTGATCGGATCGTTCTACGTCTCAAACATCGTCGCCGTTCTGGTGAACCTGGCGTTCATCCCGGTGTTCCTGTGGATGTTGCGCATGCCTTTCACCATTCTGGCGCCGCTGATCTTCGTGTTGTCGCTGGTTGGCACCTATGCCGCTTATCAAAACACCTTTGATGTCTGGTTGATGGTGATGGTCGGGGTCGCCGCGTTCTTTCTGCGCATCCTCGATTACCCGCTGGCCCCTGCGGTGCTGGCCATCGTGCTGGGCCCGATTGCCGAGCCCAAGCTGCGTCAGTCACTGCTGCTGTCGGATGGCGATGTGTCGATCTTCTTTACCCGCCCGATCGCCGGGCCGATCACCATCATCGCGATCATCCTGATCCTGTTGCCGCTGATAAAGGTGATCAGGGACAAGTTGAAAGGCGGCAAGGAAAACGCCGCCTGACTGCGACGCCTTCCCCGTCAAACAAAAACGCCCGCGGTGACGCGGGCGTTTTTTGTTTGTCGACCTGGAATGGGTTGGTCCTAGAACGACCAGCCGACTTTCATCCCAAACCCAACCGAATCATTGCCGCTGAAATCACCAACCGGGATGTTCGGGCCGACCTCTGTCGTCGCATCTCCCAGATTCGTGTAATTGACACCGGCGGTGATGCGCATGTTGGCGTTGGTATAGACCGCCCCCAAAGTGGCCCCCCAAAACCCGTCCGTCGGGGCAAGGACCGAGACCAAAGGCGCGACCCCCGGCTCATAGATCAGCGAAAACAGTCCCGTCCAACGCTCGTTAAACTGACGACCAATACCCAGCGAATACGTCACCGTATCCTCAAAATCGACAATGCCTTCGCCGCTTATGCCAAGCAAAACCGGGGGGTTGAACTGTAACGCGCTCCAATCGACCCAACGGGCACCGCCAAAGACAAAGGTCTTGGGTGCGATTCCCGATTGGAACTCCAGATTTACCGATTGCGGCGTTGTCGTTTCGATAGTGGAGATTGTGGTGGGGAAAATGGGGCCCGATTCAATCGCAAGGAATTCATGCGTGATGGCCGAGTTGTATGTCAGCGCGACGCGCAGGAAATATTCAGGGATTTCATAGGCAACACCCGCGACATACCCGATGGCCGTATCGTTGGTTATTTTCACGTTGTAGCCGGAAAATACCCCATTGGCCAAACCGGTAAAGGTTACGTCTGCATCGCCGCTTTGGATGCGCAGCCCGCCATGGGCGCTGAACCGGTCAGTGAACTTGTACCGCAGCAGTGCCGTGACCGCCGAAATTTCCGCCCGCGCAGTGGTCCCTCCGAACAAAAGCGATCCAGGGCCGTATTCAATTTCGGCGCCAAAAGGTTCGTCATAAAGCACACCGAACGACAACTTGTCGGTGATATCGGTCTTGATGCTGAACGACAGCGGCGTGATCGGTTTGGCGATATTCCCGCTGGGCCCGCCGCCGGGCACGCGAAAGAACGGCAGATCCACCCCTGACATCGACGGCGAGACAGACCCGATGCCAATCTCGATAAATGTGCCTTCCTCAAAAATAAAGCTGATCGGCTGACCATTCCGGTCGATGCCGCCCGCGTTGGCACCTGCCGCAATCAATGCGGCCCCGGCCGCCAATCCCAGTTCCCGTTTCATATCTAACCCCACTATTTCCTTGTAAAAAGGCTAAGAGCGGCGGGTAAAACCTGTCAAACGTATCAACGCCAAAGGCTTGGCCTCGTGTCGCTTCACAAAGAGATCGCGGCAGTTATCCCACAATTCGGCGCGCTTAGCGCCGTTTCAGGGTAACAACCGACGTGCCGGTTTTGCCCGGCCATGTCCGCTGTGTGGCAAACCGCAATGACCCATCGGGGTTCAAAATCAGTTCAATCGTGACAGTCTCGTCGCCACCTTCACCGCGAATTATCAGTTGATTTCCCTGAGACGAGCCGCGCAATGCACCGACCGGGCTATCCGATTGCGGTGCGCCAGCACTCGAGTCGACGGTAATCGTGCTATCTGCCCCTTTGACGAAATCCAGCGCCAGGTTTTCCGCCCCCAGGCTAGACCCGCAGCGGCCCGTCATACGCACCATGGCATCGGTTCCGGCAATGACAAGTTTGCACCGCAGCTTCGCCGAAGACAGTCCCTCGGCATAGGTGCCCTGCCCGCCCCAATTGCCGACCAAATCCGACAGTTTCAACTCTGCCCAGGCGGGCAGCGGCAACAGCATAATAAACGCGAAGATGAGATTTTTCATAGCGACCCGTGAAATTTTCGCCCCCATAATAACAGACTGGGAAACAGAAACAAATCGGCGATCAGCGCCAGCAGCATCGCACTGGCAACCAATTGCCCAAAGACCGCCACACTGGGCATCTGGCTAAAGATCGTCATAGAGAACCCCGCAAGCAGGATCAGGCTGGTTGTCACCACCGGCGGCACTGTCGCACTTAGCGCATCGGTCAGGCTATGGATGTTGATCTCACCATGATCGGTGCGCGCCACACGCAGCCGGTTGAGCAGGTGAATGGTATCATCCACCGCGATTCCAAAGGCGATGGTCAGGGCGATGGCGCCGGTGATTGTCATCGGCAGGCCGGACACAATCAGCCAAAGCTCGACCCCCAGAATCGGGATCAGATTGGGCACCAGCGACAACAGCGCCAACACAACAGAGCGCATCAGCACCGCCGCCAGCACCGTCACCAGCCCGACCGCAATGTAAAAGGAAAGCCGCAACTCTTTGACCACAAGCGGCAATTCCACACTGGCCATCAGCGAATAGCTGGTCACCGTGGTCACATCGCCCACCGCCGCTGCCGCCAGCAGACCCTCGACCTCATCCGCACGCGCCAGGGTGTCACGCCAGTCATCGCTTAGACGCGCCGGCACAGGCAGCGCGAATTGCGCGCCATCAATCCCAAACACCCGCTGCGCGACAGCCGTGTCAAGCACCGCCGGATCGACCTCTGGCCACGCAGTTTGTGACGCGCCATAGATCGCCGCGCTGACGTCGCGCAGCCGATCACGATCCGCGCGGGACACCCCCGGCGCCGGGTCTGCCGCATCGACCACAACATACAGCTGATCACTGCCCGGCAGGGCCGCATCCAGCGCCGCAAGGGTTTGGCGAAACTCTGAGCCGCGCGGGACGTGATCCAGCAGATTGAACCCCGGCACGGTATTGCGTTGCACGAACAACAACGCGGCAAGCGTGATCAACGCCAAACCGGTGGCCCAGCGCCAGCGAGGAAGCAGACCCACCGCCAGCCGGATCACCGAAACGAACCCCACCGGCTCTCGGCCCAAAGCGCCTTTATTCAACAAGAACAGGCTGCTCAGCGGCACGCTGATCAGCACCGCGATCAACGTCAGTGCCAAGCCCACCGGCCCGACAATGGCCAGCCCCTGCAACGTTGGCGACCCGACGAAAAACAGGCTTAGGAACGCGACCGCCGTGGTTGCCGAGGCCAGTACCACGGCGGGCATCGTCTCAGCCATGCCCACGGCAATGGCGGTTTTCAACGGCTGCGTTTCCAACTGCCGCAGGATCGCGTGATAGACATGCACCGTGTCGGCAATCGCCAGCACGATCAACACTGTCGGCACGATAGACATCAGCGGGTCCATCGCAATACCGGTCAACGCCATAAACCCAAAGGTCCAGCCCAGCCCCAGCACCGGCGGGATGCCGCAGATCAGCGCCGCGCGCCACGACCGGAAAATCAAAAACGCCAGGCCAAGGCAGATCACAATCGACATCGGCGCCAGAAACAGCTGATCGGAAATCAGCGCGTCGGTGATCTGGCGTTGCAGCGCCGACAGGCCAACCGGCGTCACCGTCAGCGCCGTCTCTTGCACTACAGCGTCAAGGGCCGCCAACCTGTCCGCCACCGGCATGTCCAGATCGGGAATGACGCTGAGGATCGTGGCGCTGCGGTCTGCCGCCATCACTTGCCGGGCCAGATGCGATTGGGTCAGGAAATCATCCAGCCGCTTGCCGGGTGGCACATCCTGCAAATCGGTTCGCGCCAGATAGCTTAACGCGCCGCCCTCTGGGTCGGGTACCGAAAACACGCTGAGCACCCCCAGCACACCATCACTCAACTGCAGGTCAATAATCAGATCTTCCAGCGCCGCAAAATTCTCTTCGGCGCCAAGGTCCGTCGACTGAACCAGCAACACCTCATCCTTGGAGGGCGCCGCAAACTGCGCCTCAAACGCGATGAACGCGGTATAGGCCTCAGACCGCCCCTTGATCGCACGCGCCACGTCGCCGTCAAGTTTCAGCGACATCCCTGTCAGAACAAACCCCGCCAGCGTCACGACCAGCGTCAACAGCGCGACCAGACCTGGCCGTCTCAGCAGAAATCCAATCACCAGCACCCCGCCCCAGACAGAATTCTATCAGTTCGCAAAATCATATCCTTGATTTAGACGCCGAACCGACCGCGACGCAATTGATAACTTTCCGCAAGCCACACAGTTTGATGCGGCTCAAAGTCAGTTCAAAAACGATGTGTTATCGCTCGTTCAGCCAAAAAAATCAGGCCACGCCCCGCCGCGGACCCATTTTGTAATTGAGGTGTTTGTGCCCGTCAGTCTTGCCAGCCGTTCAAACCTTCACGCCTGCCCTTCGGCAGAGGCGCTAAATCTTCTTGGGGTCGACCCAAAGCAGGGGCTGACCACGTCAGAGGCCCGGACCCGACAACACCTGTACGGGAAAAATGAGTTGTCGCGCCAGAAACGGCGCCATTGGCTGGGACTGTTGCTGAGTCAGTTCCGCAGTATCATCGTCTGGTTTCTTGGCCTCGCCGCCGCCGTGTCCCTGTTCACCGGCGACATCGCCGAGGCGATCGCCATATTCTGCGTTCTGGCGATCAACACCGCCATCGGCTTTTCCACCAGCCTCAGCGCCACCCGCTCGATGGAGGCCCTGTTCCGCATGACCGCGATCACCGCGCGGGTGCGCCGCGATGGGCATTCGGTGATGCTGCCGGTTGCAGAACTGGTGCCGGGCGACGTCGTGGTACTAGAGGGCGGCGACGTGGTGCCCGCCGACATGCGCCTGCTGACAAGCGCCGATCTGCGGTGCAACGAAAGCGCGCTGACGGGCGAATCTGCACCGGTAATGAAAACCATCGAACCGTTGCCCGAAGATACATTGACCGCCGACCGCAGCAATATTGCATTGAAAGGCACGGCCGTGACGCGCGGCGCCGGTGTCGGGATCGTCGCGCTGATCGGGTCCGAGACCGAACTGGGCCGCATCGCAACAATGGCGCAAAGCGCCGCGCCCGCGCAGCAACCGCTGGAACGGCGACTGGATAAGCTGGGCGCGGCGCTGATCTGGATTACCCTTGCCCTGGCGATGCTGATCGCGCTGGCGGGCTATCTGCGCGGGCTGGAACTGGTCGACATGATCGAGGTCGCCATCGCCTTGGCCGTCGCCGCCATACCCGAGGGCCTGCCAGTGGTCGCCACACTGGCACTGGCGCGCGGTATGCTGCGACTGGCCTCGCATAACGCCCTGATCGAACACCTGTCGGCGGCGGAAACGCTGGGCGCTACGACGATGATCCTGACCGATAAAACAGGCACCCTGACCGCAAACCAGATGACGGTCACCGGGTATTTGCTGGACGGCCGCGAGGTTGATTTCGACAATTGGGTCGCCCCGGATGACAAGATTCTGCGCCGGGCACTGGATATCGGGGCACTTTGCAATACCGCCGAACTTACCGGCGACGGTGCAGAAGGTATCGGTGACCCGATGGAACTGGCCCTGCTGCACGCCGCAACGGCAGCCGGTCAGCCCCCGAACCGCGAAGCCCCCAGCACCGTGCATCCCTATGACCCGGCCGCACGAATGATGGCAACCGATCACTCTGATAATGGCGCGCCCTTCACCGCCGTCAAAGGCGCGCCAGAGGCGGTGCTGGAGCGCGCCGACCACCTGCTGACCCTCGACGGCGAAAAACCACTGACCAAGGCAGCCCGCGAGGGTTGGACTCGCCGGGTCGATGCCGCTGCCCGGCGTGGCTTTCGGCTGATCGGGCTGGCCTATCGCGACAGCCATGCTCCTCACGGTGCCCATTTCGACGGGCTGACGCTGGTTGGGTTTGTCTGTTTGCTGGACCCGCTGCGCGACGATGTGATCGAGGCGGTCGCAGAGACCCAAGCCGCCGGTGTCCGCGTGGCGATGGTCACGGGCGACCATATCGCCACCGCCACAGAAATCGCCCGGCAGGTCGGTTTGGCGAACGGAGGCGATCCCAACGCCCTGTCCGAACGAGACCTGACCGGCCTGCATCAGGGCACCATCGGCGCCGGGCTGCGGGCGCAACTCGACAGCGCCGATGTGTTCGCCCGCGTATCACCCCAGACCAAGCTGCGGCTGGTCGAATACTATCAGAACGAGGGCCATATCGTCGCCATGACCGGCGACGGCGTCAACGATGCCCCAGCCTTGCGCAAGGCAGATATCGGTGTCGCAATGGGCCAGCGCGGCACGCAGGTGGCGCGGGATGCCGCAGACATGGTGCTAAAGGACGACGCGTTTTCCTCGATCACGGCGGCGATGCGCCAGGGGCGGGTCATCTTCAACAATATCCGCCGCTTCGTGATCTATCTGATGTCCTGCAATCTCAGCGAAATCCTTGTGGTCGGGCTGGCGATCTCTGCCGGGTTGCCCACCCCGCTGGTGCCCCTGCAGATCTTGTTCCTCAACATCGTCACCGATGTCTTCCCGGCCTTTGCGCTGGGACTGGGCGAGGGCGATGGCCGCGTCATGCGACGCCCCCCTCGTGACCCGAAAGAACCGGTGGTGCGTCGCGACGACTGGCTGGATATCGTCGTCTTCGGCGGCATCATCACCCTTGCCACGCTCTGCGCGTTCTGGGTCGCGCTGGATTATCTGGTCCTGCCGACACGCGACGCGACAACCGTGGCCTTCCTGACCCTTGCGCTGGCACAGTTGTTGCATGTCTTCACCATGCGCGCCCGCAACGAGGGGCTGTTGGTCAACAGCGTCACGCGAAACCCCTGGGTCTGGGCCGCGCTTGTGCTGTGTCTGGCGCTGCTGGGACTGGCGATGACCGTGCCAGTCTTTTCGCAAGTTCTAT
>Ga0316206_1002577_pt1 | contig 11886 bp, 7 predicted proteins | sample 6monthpyrite_MG_FD_204942 | JGI IMG/M metagenome (GOLD analysis project Ga0316206, IMG submission 204942) | Microbial mat bacterial communities from mineral coupon in-situ incubated in ocean water Damariscotta River, Maine, United States -... | ecosystem: Environmental > Aquatic > Marine >...
AGCCGACAGTGGCCATGACCCCGACGCCGAGGCCAGGCAACGGTTGGTGATTGACCGGCTGGAACAGGAATGGGCGGTGGCGCCGCCAAAACATCCGGTGCTGGTCGCGGGGTCAACGGGATCTCGGGGCGCAACAGCTGCGTTTATGCGGGCGGTTGCGCGGCTGCCGCAAGGGGCTGTGGTCTTGCCGGGCGTGGATTTCGACATGCCTGCGGATGTTTGGGATAAACTGAATGGCGCCCTCGCCGCCGAAGATCACCCGCAATACCGCTTTGCCCATTTGGCGCAAACGCTTGGCATGTCTTCGGGTGAGATTTTGCCGTGGGATTCGTCTCTAATTCCGCCCAACCCGGCGCGTAATCGCATGATTTCGCTGGCGTTGCGCCCAGCGCCAGTAACCGACCAATGGTTGGCTGAAAGCCAGAACCTAACCGATCTGCAGGACGCCACCGCAAAGATGACCCTGATCGAGGCACCCTCGCCCCGGGCTGAAGCCACGGCAATTGCGCTGGCGTTGCGCATGGCGGTTGAGACAGGTCGGGTCGCGGCGCTGATTACACCTGACCGGACACTGACCCGGCAGGTGACCACCGCGCTGGACCGTTGGGGGATCGTTCCCGATGACAGCGCTGGGCGACCCTTGCCGCTTTCCGCTCCGGGGCGGCTATTGCGCCATATCGCGGGTCTGTTTGGGCAGCGGATGACGTCTGATGCTCTGCTTACCGTGCTGAAACACCCGCTGACCAATACAGGATCCGACGATCGGGGGCCGCATTTGCTGCATACCCGCGAGTTAGAGCTAAAGCTGCGCCGCTACGGGCCGCCCTTCCCCACCGGGAGTGACCTATTGGCATGGGCAGAAAAGGGTGATGATGAGCGCAAGGCCTGGGCGCTTTGGCTGCATGACCTGATGGCCGGCGTCGAACGGGTCGGCGCGCGCAGTCTGGTCCAACATGTAGAACATCATATCCAACTGTCCGAGGCACTGTCCGCTGGTCCCAGTGGCGACGGCTCGGGTACGTTGTGGCTGAAAGCAGCCGGGCGCGAGGCGCGGCGCTGGGTCGAAGAATTGCGCGTTGAGGCGAAACATGGTGGCGCCTTGTCTGCCGGGGATTATGCGTCTCTGTTCCACTCTGTATTGCAGCGTGGAGACGTCCGCGAGGCCGTTGTTGCTCATCCCGATGTGATGATCTGGGGCACGCTGGAGGCGCGGGTTCAGGGGGCCGAGCTGACAATCCTTGCCGGGTTGAATGAGGGCACATGGCCAGAGCCACCCAAACCCGATCCCTGGTTGAACCGTGCAATGCGCGCAAAAGCCGGTTTGCTGCTGCCAGAACGGCGCATCGGACTTTCGGCCCATGATTTCCAACAGGCCGTGGCTGCCGATGAAGTTATCATTAGCCGGTCGGTGCGGGATGCCGAGGCGCAAACGGTGCCATCACGCTGGATCAACCGCCTGGTGAACCTGCTGGGCGGTGTGTCGAAAAACGGAGAGGCCGCGCTTGCCGGGATGCGGCAACGCGGCGCGCACTTGCTTTCATTGGCTCAACATCTGGAGGCGCCCGATCAGCGGGTTGACCCCGCATCACGACCCTCGCCGCAACCCCCCGTTGAGACGCGGCCAAAAGAGATTTCGATCACCGAGGTTCAGACCCTGATCCGTGATCCATTCGAGGTTTACGCAAAACGCGTTCTTGGGTTGAGGCCGCTTGACCCACTGCGCCACCGGCCCGACCCCCCGTTGCGCGGGACCATCGTTCATTTGGTGCTGGAGCAATTTGTGAAGGGCGGCCCGGTCGCTGATCTGACCACTGGCGTTGCCCGACTGATGAAAATCACCGATCAGGTGCTAGAGGCCGAAGCTGCCTGGCCCGCCGCCCGCCGAATGTGGCGTGCGCGGATGGTGAAAGTGGCCGGGTGGTTTGTGGAGACAGAGTTAGCCCGACAAGCCAACGGCCAACCCATCGCGCTGGAGCGAAAAGGAGCGTTGTTTTTTGCCGATTTAGACACTGAATTGCGCGGCAAGATTGACCGGATTGACCGGCGCCCTGACGGCGCCCTGGTGGTTTACGACTATAAAACCGGAAACCCTCCAACCCCGGCACAACAAGACCATTTCGACAAACAGCTTATGCTCGCCGCCGTGATGGCCGAGGCTGGCGCGATTGAAGGGATCGAGGCCGCACAGGTATCCGAGATCGCCTATGTCGGGCTTGGTTCAACGCCGAAATTCGACCCTATTGCACTGGATATTGGCCAAACAGGGGAGATTCTGAAGGACTTTCGCGCGCTTGTTTCCGCCTATCAGGACCGGGCACGCGGATACACGTCGCGTCGCGCCGTTGACCTGTTGGGATACGAGCGTAGCTACAACCAGCTTGCCCGTTACGGCGAATGGGACGAAAGTGACGAGCCGACCCCGGTGGAGGTCGGATGATGCAACTGAACGCAGCAACCGTGCGGCAAAACCAGGCGGCGGAACCGCAAAGCTCTACCTGGCTGTCGGCGAATGCCGGGTCGGGCAAAACCCGCGTGCTGACTGACCGGGTTGCGCGACTGTTGCTAGACAAGGTGCAGCCGCAGAACATTCTGTGTCTGACCTACACCAAGGCCGCCGCGTCCGAGATGCAGAACCGGCTGTTCCAGCGCCTCGGCAGTTGGGCGATGAAACCTGACGCCGATCTGGCAGCAGAACTGGAAGGTTTGGGTGTTGCTGGCGTGGACGATTCAGAACGCCTGGCCGAGGCGCGGCGGCTGTTTGCCCGCGCTATCGAAACACCTGGCGGGTTGCGAATTCAAACCATCCATTCGTTCTGTGCATCGCTTTTAAGGCGGTTTCCACTAGAGGCCGGGGTGACTCCGAACTTCTCCGAAATGGACGATCGTGCGGCGGCACTGCTGCGCGATGAAGTTATCGAAGAGCTGGCCGATGGCGGAGATATTCCCGCCATTGATGCGATTGCTGCGTTTGTGTCTGGTGAGGACGCGCTGGAAAGCCTGACCCGCGGAATCGTGCGTCACCGCGAGGTGTTGCAACGCGACATCAGCGCGGATCAGATCCTTGGCTGGTTTGAGTTGCCGGCGGACTATAGCCGTGATGAGACGTTGGAAGAGGTGTTTGACGGCAGCGAGGCCGACCTGTTCGGCACCCTGATTCCCGTCCTGCGGGCCAGCGACAAGGTGACGGACCAGCGCGCAGCGGATCGGTTGCAGGGGTTCAACTGGGCCTCACCGGGCGTTGACGCGCTGGAGGGGCTTATCAAGCTGGTGCTGTTTGGCGAAAAGGCAAAGGTATCCTTTGGAGCAAAGATAGGGTCGTTTCCAACCAAGGCAAGCCAGGACGCGCTGGGTGAATTCTGCGAGCCACTGAACGATCTGATGCTGCGGGTCGAAGCTGTGCGCGAGCGGCTATTCGGTATCTATGCCGCCGAAAAAACCAAAGCCTTGTACCAATTCGCCAACGCCTTTTTGCCCGCCTATGAGGCACGCAAACTGCAACGCGGGTGGCTTGACTTTGACGATCTGATCGCGCGAACACGGGGGTTGCTGTCCAACGATGCGGTTGCATCCTGGGTGCTATACCGGCTGGATGGCGGGTTGGATCACATCCTTGTCGACGAGGCGCAGGATACCAGCCCGGCGCAGTGGCAAGTGATCAAACAGTTGGCGCAGGAATTCACCTCCGGGCTGGGCGCGCGGGACGATGTGCATCGCACCATCTTTGTGGTGGGTGATAAGAAACAATCGATTTATTCCTTCCAGGGCGCTGACCCGCGCGAATTCGACCGGATGCAGGAACATTTCGGGGCACGTCTGGCGGCCATGGGCGATCAATTGCGCCCGATGGATCTGGAATATTCGTTCCGGTCTTCCGATGCGATATTACGCTTTGTGGACAATGCCGTTGAGATCACCAGCACTCGGCACCGCGCATTTCGTGATGAGTTACCAGGGCGGGTCGATCTGTGGCCACCGGTACCTGTAACCGAAAAGCCGGAAAAACGGCATTGGTACGATCCGGTCGACATTCAGGCCGAGAACCATCAGTCTGTCATCCTTGCGCGCGCCATTGCAAAGCGTATCGACGAAATGGTCGGTACAGAGACGATTCCACTGCCAAATGGCGAAAAGCGGCTTATTTCAGCGGGGGATATCCTGATCCTGGTGCGCCGTCGGTCTGACCTGTTTGCCGAGATCATCCGGGCATGCAAGGCGCGCAAATTGCCGATCGCAGGGGCGGACCGACTGAAGCTGGGCGCGGAACTGGCGGTCAAAGACATTGCCGCGCTGCTGTCGTTTCTGGCGACAGCAGAGGATAGTCTGTCGCTGGCATCCATTTTGCGTTCGCCATTGTTCGGATGGAGCGAGGGTGATCTGTTTGATCTCGCCGCCGGGCGCGCCGAACCCTATTTGTGGGCAGCATTGCGCGGCAAAGCAGAACTTTATCCCGAAACCTACGCCATCTTGCGGGATTTGCGCGACAACGCGGACTTTCTGCGCCCGCATGACCTTATCGAACGCATTCTGACGCGGCATGACGGGCGGCGAAAATTGTTGGCGCGGCTGGGCCCCGAAGCCGAGGATGGGCTGGACGTGCTGCTGGCGCAGTCGCTGGCCTACGAACGGTCTGAGGTGCCCAGCCTCACCGGATTTCTGACCTGGCTGGAAACCGACGACGTCGAGGTCAAACGCCAGATGGACAACGCGGGTGATCTGATCCGCGTGATGACGGTGCACGGCGCCAAGGGGTTGGAGGCACCGGTTGTGATCCTGCCGGATACAGCGAAACGCACCCTGCAAATCCGCGATGAGATTGTTCCGCTGGAGGGGGGTGAATTGATCTGGAAGATGCCGACGGGGCGGCAACCCGAAGCAATGAAATCTGCTTTGAGCCGTCTGAAATCAGCTCAGAAGGCCGAAGAGGAACGCCTGTTTTACGTGGCGGTTACACGGGCCGAGACCTGGCTGATTGTTGTGGCGGCGGGAGAGGTCGGTGGGGCCGGTGAAAGCTGGCATCAAGTGGCCGAGGCCGGGCTGAAAACGCTGGGGGCAACCATACTGGACACACCGACCGGGGCCGGTTTGCGGTATGCGCATCTGGATTGGGGCGCGGGGTCGTTGCAGAAGAAAACAGAGGCTGCGGCAATCTCTGTCGCGTTACCGGGTTGGGCCCGCGAAAAGGTGATTGCCGTCGAACGTCCGGCGCCCACGCGTGCGCCCTCGGGTCTTGGGGGGGCCAAGGCGCTGGGCGGGGCCGGAGCATTGAACGAAGAGGCAGCGTTGCGGCATGGACGCATGGTGCATCGGCTGTTGGAGTTCCTGCCGGACTTTGCGCCATTGAATTGGTCTGACTATGCCGAGCGGTTGCTGGGTAGCGGCACCGATATTGCCACCCGGGATGAGTTGCGTGCTGCGCTGGGCGAGGCGCGCGCGGTAATCGAATCACCCGATTTTGCGGCCCTGTTCGGGGATGATGTGCTATCAGAGGTCGATATTTCGGCAAATTTACCAGAGCTCGGCGGCGAACGCATAGCGGGCACCATCGACAAGCTGATCATAACGCCAGACCGCGTGTTGGCCGTGGATTACAAGACAAACGCCGTCGTTCCCAACAGCCCTCAGCAGGTCCCCGATGGGATTTTGCGCCAGGTTGGGGCCTATCATTCGGCGCTGGAACAGATTTACCCGGATCGCCAGATTGAAACCGCCATCCTGTGGACCAGAACACCGCACCTGATGCACCTGCCACACGAGATCGTGAGGCAAGCCCTGTGCAATACCGCCACATCTTGACGCAAGACATGTGCGGACATAGGTTCCCCTCCTGACAGATTTTGCCGCAGATAACACCCAGGAGAGCAGCCATGGCCACCGTTGCCGTCACCGACGCCACCTTTGAAGCCGAAGTCGTAAAGTCCGATATCCCCGTCGTGGTGGATTTTTGGGCAGAGTGGTGCGGCCCCTGCAAACAGATCGGCCCGGCGTTGGAAGAGCTGTCTGACGAATATGCAGGCAAGGTGAAAGTCGTCAAAATCAATGTCGACGAAAACCCGAACACTCCGGCGCAGATGGGCGTGCGCGGCATTCCTGCGTTGTTCATGTTCAAGGACGGTCAGGTTGTGTCGAACAAAACCGGTGCCGCACCCAAGGGCGTGCTGCAAGGCTGGATCGACGAAGCCGTTTAATCGAAAGATTGTCGGAAGGATACGAGGGGGCGTTTTGGCGCCCTCTTTTTTGTGGGGTCCGTTAGAGAACCCAACCGCGACGGCGGAACATATCAAGGATCTGGTCCTCAACCTCTGGCGCGCCACCGTTCAACGCGGTGCCTTTGAGGAACCAATAGACATAGCGGTCAAAATCCGGGGTCATATCAGGGGCGGCGTGAATGGCGGCCTCGGCACCCAGGTCGGCGACATTGGCCGCGATATGGTGAAAATCGATCTGCGCGAACAGAACTGCGGGTTTGTGCAAAAAGAACCCTGACAGCGCAACGGATGAGTTTTCAGTCACCACATAGTCGCAACGCCCCAGCAATGTTTCCATCGGCTCGGCAGACAGGCATAGACGTGGGTTTCCGTCACAGAGCGCTTTCAGCGCCTCAATCTCTTCGGGCAGATAGGTCTCGCCTGGATGCAGGCCGACAACGACATCGCGATCCGTGTCATGCTGCAACACAGCGCGTATCATATCAAGCGGACCCGCAGTTTGAAAACTGCGATGGTCCAACAACTTTCCCTGCAGCGGAATGTAGACCGTATTGTCGGTTTCCGCGCCAAGCATGGCGTTTGGAAACAGTTTTTTGCGCCAGATATTGGTGAATTTATGCGCCTGTTCCGGGTCTGTGTCTTCGGGATTGAACAACGCTTGCGCAACCTCGAACTCCCAACGTTTCGCCGTGTTTTCGACTCGCCAGAATGGATAATAATACGCCTTGCGCATGGTCAGGGCGCGGGGGTGAAACGGGTCTTGCATCATGAACAGGGAATAGCCGCGCCGGGTGGCGGATTTCAGACGCTCTGCATCGGTGTCCTTGCAAAATTCTACCCGGAAGCCGTACCGCTGAAACACATGTCGGATCTTGTTGATGATATTGAACTCACCCCGCTCGGCCCGCTGACGCGAGATATCTTCAAGATAGATACGGAGAATGCGTGCCTCTGCCATCGGATCAGAAGCTACGGCGGCAAGGCGGGGCTGTCAAAGCGGGTTGTTCCCACCCTGCCCCATGTCCATATAGGCCGGAAGATAAAGGAGAGCGGCATGGCGGACACATTTCCCGGCTGGCACGGCACAACCATCATCGGCGTCAACAAGGGCGGCGAGGTGGTAATTGCTGGTGACGGACAGGTAAGCCTGGGACAAACGGTTCTTAAAGGCACGGCGCGCAAGGTGCGGCGGCTGTCGCCCGGCGGGTTTGACGTGGTCTGCGGTTTTGCAGGATCAACGGCAGATGCGTTCACCCTGCTAGAACGGCTAGAGACCAAGCTGGAGGCGACGCCGGGGCAATTACAGCGCGCCGCTGTCGAGCTTGCCAAAGACTGGCGCACCGATAAATACCTGCAAAAGCTAGAGGCGATGCTGATCGTATCCGACGGCACCGAGATTTACGTGATCACCGGCGCGGGCGATGTGCTGGAACCGGAACATGACGTCACGGCCATCGGCTCTGGCGGCAATTATGCGCTGGCGGCAGCGCGGGCGTTGATGGACAGCGATCTGTCCGCCGAGGACATCGCGCGCAAGGCGATGGCGATCGCGTCCGATATCTGTGTTTACACCAACGGCAAGCTGACTGTGGAGACGATCAAACCATGACCGACCTGACCCCCCGCGAGATTGTCAGCGAGCTTGACCGCTACATCATCGGCCAGAATGACGCCAAACGCGCCGTGGCTGTGGCGTTGCGCAACCGTTGGCGGCGCAAGCAACTGGCAGATGACCTGCGCGATGAGGTTTACCCCAAGAATATCCTGATGATCGGACCCACCGGCGTTGGCAAAACCGAAATCAGCCGCCGTCTGGCAAAGCTTGCCAAAGCCCCGTTTCTAAAGGTCGAGGCGACGAAATTTACCGAGGTCGGGTATGTCGGCCGCGATGTGGAACAGATTATCCGCGATCTGGTGGACAGCGCCATCGCCATGACCCGCGATCATATGCGCGAAGAGGTAAAGGCCAACGCCCATGCCGCCGCCGAGGAACGGGTGATAGAGGCGATCACCGGGACCGATGCCCGCGAAGCCACACGCGAGATGTTTCGCGGCAAGCTGAAACGCGGTGAATTGGACGACCATGAGATCGAGATCGAGCTGGCAGATAATTCGAACCCGATGCAGCAGTTCGAGGTTCCGGGTCAGCCCGGCTCTAACGTGGGGATGATGAACATCGGCGATATCTTTGGCAAAGCCTTTGGCGGTCGCACGGTCAAACGCAAGGTGAAGGTATCTGAAAGCTATGAGGTGCTGATCAGCGAAGAGGCTGACAAGCTGCTGGACGATGAAACCGTAACCAAAGCTGCGCTGGAAGCGGTCGAGCAGAACGGAATTGTGTTTCTCGATGAGATCGACAAAGTCTGTGCCCGGTCTGACGCGCGTGGCGCAGATGTCAGCCGCGAAGGCGTGCAGCGCGATTTGTTGCCGTTGATTGAGGGCACGACTGTCAGCACCAAACACGGGCCGGTGAAGACGGATCATATCCTGTTCATTGCCTCTGGGGCGTTTCATATCGCCAAGCCATCAGATCTGCTGCCCGAACTTCAGGGGCGCCTGCCAATCCGGGTCGAGCTGCGCGCGCTGACCGAAAAAGATTTCGTGCGCATTCTGACCGAGACGGACAATGCGTTGACCCTGCAATATACGGCGCTGATGGGAACCGAAGAGGTAACTGTCAGCTTCACCGAAGATGGCATCGCGGCGCTGGCCAAAATTGCAGCTGATGTGAACCAAAGCGTCGAAAATATCGGGGCACGTCGGCTATATACGGTGATGGAACGGGTGTTCGAGGAGCTGTCGTTCACTGCGCCGGATCGTGGCGGCGAAGCGGTGGTTGTGGATGCCGGGTTTGTTGACAAGAACCTGGGCGAATTGACCAAATCCGTGGATGTAAGCCGCTACGTTTTATAATCGGCCCTATTTGGGCACCTCTGGGTGATCATCCTCTGGCGGTTGCGCAGTTGAACTGCGCGCCGTATCACCGGGATATGGTGTTACGGGTTCTCATTTTGCTAAGCTTCGGGCTGCTGACGGCCTGCGCGCCGCGGGCGCAATTGGTGATGGCCCCCGGCGCAGTGACCCGGAACCCGGTTGAGACTGTATTCGTTGGCACAACGCGGGTTTTTCGCACGCTGTTGAAGTATTCCGACGAACGGTCGGAGCAAATGTCATGGCTGCGCTATGACATCGCCGTACCGCCAGAGCGCAAGCCAGGTGAGATCAGCTGGCCCACAGGGCAGGCCAATCCAGAAACCGACTTTCTGGTGACGCGGGCTGATGTGCTGGAGGGCGCTGCCAGTTTTCGCGGGGCGGTGGGGCAGGCGCTGAAAGCACGGCCAGCAGGTCGCCGCGAAGCGATCATTTATGTGCATGGTTTCAACAATAATTTCGCCGATGGCGTGTTGCGAATCACACAACTTTCGCATGATTTTCGGATGACGGGGGTGGCGGTGCATTATTCCTGGCCCAGTGCCGGGCATCCGCTGGCCTATGCCTATGACCGCGATTCCGTACTGTTTGCCCGCGACGGACTGGAACAGTTGATCACACAGGTCCGCGCGGCGGGGGCGGATCGGGTGTTATTGGTCGGACACTCGGTAGGCGGGCAATTGATAATGGAGGTTCTGCGGACCATGGCCGTGGCGCATCCAGGTTCGGTGGACGACGCGATTGACGGTGTAATTCTGATTTCGCCGGATATGGATATCGACGTGTTCCGAAGTCAGGCAAAGCGAATTGGCGAGTTGCCTCAGCCATTCGGAATATTCGTGTCCAAGCGCGACAAGGTTTTGCGTCTGTCAGCACAGCTTACCGGGCGACATGATCGGTTGGGCAATGTCAGTTCCCTGAATGAAATCGCCGATCTTGATGTGACAATCATTGACGTCAGTGAATTCTCCTCTGGTGCGGGGCATTTCACCGCTGGAAGCGCGCCAGGTGTGATTCAGATATTCTCGCAGGCGGCCGCGTTCGAGGCGGCGTTTCAGGGCGATCCTGCCGGGCAGCCAGGGTTGCTGCCGGGAACAGTTTTGACAGTGCAGAACGTCACGGGAATCATTTTGTCACCAATCACGGGCGCCGTGCCCTAGGGTTGGGGCGCCAGGCAGTTTCAGCTTTTCTTTCCCATTCCTGTCGGCGACAGAGAGATATGGGCATTATTCAATTCATCCGCGCCAATGCGCCGTTTCTGGCTGCGGGTGCGCTTCTTACCTTTTGTTCCAGTTTCGGACAGACCTATCTGATTTCGGTCTTTGCCGGCGTCATCCGGGCGGAATACGGGCTGAGCCATGGCGATTGGGGGCTGGTTTATTCCATCGGCACCTTCGCCAGCGCGATTGTATTGGTCTGGGCCGGTGTGCTGACCGATCATTTCCGCGCGCGGCTGCTGGGCGCAGTGGTGCTGACCATGCTGGCAGTCGCCTGCGTATCCATGGCGCTGGTGCCAGGCGCCTGGGCCTTGCCGATTGTGATTTTCGCACTGCGGTTTGCCGGGCAAGGCATGACCACACATATCGCAGTGGTGGCGATGGCGCGGTGGTTTGTGGTGTCGCGCGGCAAGGCGCTATCGATTGCCTCGATGGGGGTTGCAGTCGGCGAGGCCCTGTTGCCGCTGCTGTCCGTCTGGATGCTGGATATCGCACCCTGGCGGGGAATTTGGATTGCCTATGCGGTCTTTCTACTGCTGATGGTACCGGTGCTGACGCGGCTGTTGCGGCTGGAACGCACGCCACAATCCGTCGCAGCGGAAAGCCAGGCGGTCGGTATGCTGGACCGGCACTGGACTAGAGGACAGGCGTTTCGCCACTGGTTGTTCTGGCTGATTGTCCCGATGATCCTTGGCCCCTCGGCCTGGTCAACGGCATTTTTCTTTCAACAAGTACACTTGGCCGAAACAAAAGGCTGGAGTCATGTGCAGCTGGTCTCACTGTTCCCGATCTTTACCGTTTTCGGGGTCATCTCGATGATCGTCTCGGGCTGGGTGATTGATCGGGTGGGAACGGCACGTTTGATGCCGATGATTCAACTACCAATGGCCCTGGGGTTTGTCATAATCGGGCTGACGGACGGGTTGGCAATCGCGGGGTTTGGCATGGTGTTGATGGCGATCTCGCAAGGTGCGAATTCGACCCTGCCGAACGCATTCTGGGCAGAGTTCTACGGGACGCGCCACATGGGTGCCATCAAGGCGATGGCAACGGCGGTGATGGTATTCGGTTCGGCCGTCGGGCCATTGGTTACCGGCTATCTGATAGATTCAGGTATTAACTTTGAGGATCAAATGGTCGGAATTTCCGGATATTTCATCTTTGCGGCTGTGCTGACCTGGATTGGCGTGTCGCGGGCGCGGCGGTTGTTACCGTATGCGGCGTAGATAAATGTAATACGCGCCGGTACCGCCATGTTTCAGGTGCGCCTCGGTGATCTGCAAAATCACATGCGACAGTGGCGCGGTCTGCAGCCAATTTGGCACCTGATGTTTCAAGACTCCGCGCCGTACAGGGATCGGGCCACCATCGTCGCGATCTTTACCTTTGCCGGTGATCACCAACACCAGACGGCGACCCTTGGCGTGGCTGTCCAGGATAAAGCGGTTCAGTTCCGGGTGCGCGCGGGCCAGCGTCATGCCGTGCAGGTCAAGCCGCGCCTCTGGTTTCAGCTTACCCCGTTTGAGGTTGGT
>Ga0316206_1002578_pt1 | contig 11881 bp, 11 predicted proteins | sample 6monthpyrite_MG_FD_204942 | JGI IMG/M metagenome (GOLD analysis project Ga0316206, IMG submission 204942) | Microbial mat bacterial communities from mineral coupon in-situ incubated in ocean water Damariscotta River, Maine, United States -... | ecosystem: Environmental > Aquatic > Marine >...
TACCTGCCAACTTTTGCACATGAATATTATTGACTCCAGCATGATTAACAAGGGTATTAGTTATGTTTGGATCAAACTTATCCGCATCAAAAGTTATTTGAATATAAGCCGGTGATATTGATGTTTTAATGGCGGGCTGGTGAGCAATAGGCTCCGACAGGGTAAAGTTTAACTGTATTTCATTATCTTGCATCGTATTATATTTAATAGCATCTAATTGAGACGCCATGCTCAACAAAGACATAAAATACAAGGAGCCAACAACAAATGCAGTTGCCAGTTTGCGGCTGCTAAAATTATTAATTATCATCATTATGGATCCTCGCAACATTACTTCCCTTGAACCTCTTTATTTGCATCTGTCATAGCTATTACGGTTTCACGTTCAGACCAACAGCCTTTGCCGTCAGGTATTAATTCGACTACTTTAATATTGTTTTGACTCACCTGAGTTATACGCCCATTGTATAAGCCTAAATATTGTCCCACTGATACTCGATGTAAGGTTTTATCTGACGCTTCTATCAAAGCCCAAAGTGTGCCTGCTTCACCTAAGGTACCACGCATCGTTAAATCACCTAACGCATATTTTTCAAGTGGCTGTTTTCTGCGTCGAGGATCAGGACTCATGCATCCTGCCATTTGCTGCATTTTCTCTTTAATTGCTTCAGGTTTTGGGGCAACAAAGGGACTACGCAATGATTTAGCCGAATATTGAAAATGATTAAATGGCGGTACTTTAGGCATTGGTGCTATATAGCTATTAGTATGTTTTTTTACATCTGCCATATACGCGGTTAAATCACTAGTATCATCAAAACAGCCTGCTAATAGCATGACACACAAAATAAGAAAGACATGTTTCATGGCTTAGTTACCTCTCGATAACGATAGGTTTTAGCCTGTAATTTTAAATCAAGTTTATGGCTATCTTGCTTAGAGGTTTCAATGGTAAAATCATGTACCGTAACTATGCGCGGTAAGCCGGCAATTTTACTAACAAAATTCCCAAAATCATGATAACTACCAATTACCTCAATATTTATAGGCAACTCAATATATATTTCTTTTGAAATTTCTGGCTGCCACTCTAAATTAACAAAATCTAAGTCACTGGTTGTACCAACATAAGTTATGTCATCTAATAAACCTGGCGTTTCATGGCTTTCTGGCAAACTTTTTAATTGATTGGCAAACATAGTTTCGGCCTGTGCCATTTGCTTTTTAAATAAATCAAGATTAGCCGCCACATGATATTTCGTTTGATATTGTTGTTTTAAAGTGATTTCTTGTTGTTGAGCCTGATCTAGTGCAGATAATTGGTCTTTGATCATCACCAAATAACCTAGCGCTAAAATCACCAATGCAAAAAATACTGACAATACAAATTTAGCCGCTGGCGGCCAATTGGCAAGGTTATCTAATTCTAAATTTTCAAATTGAGATAAATCAAAATTCACTATTTACCTCCTTTTTTATCTGTTTTTACATCGTCGCCTTCAGTTAAACCTTTAATTTTTAACTGCATTTTAAAGTCACTCAGTAACTTACTTTCCGCATCATTAGCAGAAATAGACTCCAACACTGCATGAGTAAATAAATCTGAACTTTCAATTTCTCGCATCATATTTGCTAAATGATTGTTCGATTCGCTTTTACCGAGCAGCAAAATACTATTGCCTTGTTTTTCGAGTTTGGTTAAATAAACTCCATTAGGTACAATTTTGGCTATTTCATCCAACACTTGAGTGCCAACATTACGGCTGCGTTGTAATTGTTTAACAACATCAATACGCTTCTGCAACGCTGCTTTTTTAGCATTTAATGTTCTAATTTCTGATATTTGTTTATCTAATAAATTAATTTCATGTTTTAAATATTGATTGCGAGTTTCTTGGCCATCCAGCCTGAGTTGATAAAACTGATTCACCAAAAACACTAGGAATAAAGTGCCTAATGCAATCGCGGCAAGTAAGGTATAAAACTCCTTTTGTTTCGCTTTTTGCGCTTCTTCGCGCCATGGAAGTAAATTTATATATGCCATGACACAAAACTCCTTAGTGCTAAACCAGAAGCTACCAAAAATTGCGGTGCAATTGTTGATAATTGCTCTGTGTCGATTGAATCTGCGATTTTCATGTTAGCAAACGGGTTAGCAATAATGGTATGCACGCCAATTTCTTCTGCCAATAATTCTTGAATTCCTTCCACTAAAGCTGAACCACCGGAAACAATTAAATAATCAATTTTTTCTTTACCACTAGTGGTTAAAAACATTTGAATTGCTCGGCGAATTTGTTGCACTAATATGGTATGGAAAGGTGCTAACACTTCAAAAGTATAGTTGGGTGGTAAATCTTTACTAATTTTTGCGAATTCTGCATCTTCAAAACTTTTATTATAATAAGATACGATAGAACGGGTATATTGCTCACCACCAAACAATTGATCCCGATTGTAAATATTTTTACCTTTTTCATTCACTGAAAATAGCGTCATCGTGGCGCCAATATCAACAATCGCTACTGTCTTTTTATCGGCATCGTCTGGTAAAGATGGCAAACATAAATCATGCACACGACTTAATGCATAGGCTTCTACATCAATAACTTTTGCTTCAAACCCACCAGCATCCAACGCAGCCACTCGCGCTTCAATTGATTCAGTACGTGCCGCACTTAATAATACATTCACTTTACTTGGATCAGACTGATTAATATCTAGTGTTTCAAAATCTAAACTTACTTCATCTAGAGGATAAGGAATTAAACTATCGGCTTCTATTTCGATTTGGCTTGCCAATTCTTCTTCAGACAAGCCAACATCCATGTAAATCACTTTGGTGATCACTGTTTGACCAGAAACTGCAGCAGCAGCCTGTTTAACTGAAGAGGCTATTTTTTTGCGCACCTTAGCAACCACATTACCAACCGCTTCAATATCTTGAATTTCACGATCAATAATTGCGCCTCGCGGCATAACTTCGGTAACCAGTGCTTCAAGCACATAACCGTCAGCATCTTGGCTTAACAACACAGCTTTCACTGCGTGAGTTCCAATATCAATACCAACCATTACTGGCGCTTTCTTTTTCCATAAACTGCTAAGCATAAGATCTCACTGCATCAGTTTTTTTATCGTTATATTTATAATAATATACACAGAAATACATTTATTACATTGTTTTACACGATATACTACTACTAATAAACCATTTTTCTATAAAGATTTGAGCATTTACGTGTTTTCTTTTAAAAACTTAGCTAAATTTACAGCTGTAATGATAATTTTGGCTATACTGACGTTGGCTGCGGTATACCTTAGTGTCAGAAGCCAATTACCCAGTGTTGCCGCCCTCAAAGATGTTCAATGGCAAACGCCAATGCAAATATTTAGTAGCGATGGGCTATTAATTTCTCAATTTGGAGAAAAAAAACGCATACCGTTAACACTTGACCAATTCCCACAGCAATTAATTAATGCCTTATTAGCAACCGAAGATGATCGTTTTTACATGCACTTTGGCGTTGACCCCATCGGTATGGCGCGGGCAATTTTAGGTCAGCTTATTGGCCAAAATAAAGGTGGCGCAAGCACAATAACCATGCAAGTAGCGCGAAATTTCTTTTTAACCAGAGATGTTACATATATAAGAAAAATACGCGAAATTTTCACCGCAATTCATATTGAGCAACTATTAAGTAAAGATGAAATTTTAGATCTATATATGAATAAAATTGAGCTTGGTCACCGTGCCTTTGGTTTTGGTGCCGCCGCACAAGTTTATTATGGTAAAGACGTTAAACAACTAACCTTAGCTCAAATGGCTGTATTGGCTGGCTTACCCAAAGCCCCATCAACATTAAACCCCATTAGCTATCCAAGCCGCGCAAAGCAACGCCGCAGCGTAGTGTTACAACGTATGTTAACGAAAGGCTATATAACTCAAGCGGAATACAGGCAAGCGAATAATGCGCCGATTACAGCTAAAAAACACGGTGCTGAAATTCAATTATCAGCGCCATACATTGCTGAAATGGCCCATCAAGCGATGCTTGATCGATATGGTAAAGAGCAAGCTTATACTGGTGGCTACAAAGTTTATACCACCGTCTCCTCAAAGCTACAAAATGCAGCCAAAATGGCGTTAATTCATAATGTGTTAAATTATGATCAACGTCATGGTTACCGAGGTCCATTAAAAAATATTCTACCGGATAATGTTAGCCCGCAAACAACTCCCGCTAGTAATAGCGACTCAACAATTGATCCTACCGCATCATCTGTAAATTCTGCTGATACCAGCGAAACGATACCGAATAATTTATTCAACAACCAACAAATTATTCAACAATTAAGCGCTGTTAAACAGTATCGACCTTTGCAATCTGCACTTGTGGTGGCATTAACAGATAAGCAAGCAAAAATAATATTGATTGATGAACATCATCAGTTAATTTACCGTAATATTGATTGGTCTGGCATGGCATGGGCTCGCCGTTTTATCAACGATGAGCAACAAGGTCCAGCACCAACTTCAGCAAAAGATATTTTAGCCTTAGGTGATATCGTCTACGTGCAAGCACTGAACGATAATAATTATAAACTCAGTCAGTTACCCCAAGTAAGTTCTGCAATTGTTTCACTATCACCAGATAATGGCGCAATAGAGGCGCTCGTAGGCGGTTTTAGCTTCAAGCAAAGCCAATATAATCGGGTAATCCAGGCTAAACGGCAAGTAGGTTCAAATATCAAACCCTTTATTTATTCTGCGGCACTTGATAATGGCTTTACCTTAGCAACATTAGTCAATGATGCGCCGATCAACCAATGGGATCGCCGTAGTGGAGTGGTTTGGCGTCCTAAAAATTCGCCTCCTATTTATAATGGTCCATTGCGTGTAAGACGAGGTTTGGCAGAATCTAAAAACGTTATTTCAGTACGTTTACTGCGTAAAGTTGGTTTAGATGAAATCATCAAACACTTATCCTTGTTTGGCTTTTCTCCTGACGAATTACCGAGAAACGAATCTCTTGCGCTTGGCTCTGCATCGCTAACCCCAATGGAAGTCGCCACTGGTTTTGCAACTTTTGCTAATGGTGGATTCTTAATTAAACCGTATTTAATCTCCCGTATTGAAGACGCCGAAGGACATATTATCTTTCAAGCGAATCCTGGCAACGCTTGTGATCCTTGTCGTACTGAGACTAATGAGACTAATACGCAAGTCTCCACTTTAATGAACCAAACAGCACCACCTAAGCCGATTATTAACCAAGCTAAGCGAATCATCAGCAAACAAAATGCCTTTTTAATCGCGCAAGCATTAAACTCAGTGATATGGGGCTCTGATTGGTCAATAAAGCCCGGCTGGCAAGGTACTGGTTGGCGAGCAAGGGTATTAAAAAGAACTGATATTGCGGGTAAAACGGGAACCACTAACGAAGCCAAAGATGCCTGGTTTAGTGGCTTTAGTCGCCGTATAGTCACCACCACTTGGATTGGTTTTGATGATCATCAACGCGATCTTGGCCAAACTCACTTCAATGCTAATTTAGATAAAAATCAAATTACCGGAAAAGAATTTGGGGCTAAATCAGCTCAACCCGCTTGGATTGAATTTATGCAAACTGCCCTTGCTGATTTACCTATTGAACCGTTTCAACAACCAGAAAATATTGTTTCGGTACGTATAGATAAAGCAACCGGTAAACTCACCAATAAAACTGACAATACCAGCACCTTTGAATATTTTATTGCTGGTACAGAGCCTACTGACTTCGTGACCCAAGATCATAGTAATGAAATATTTGATCATAAGCAGCCGGCCAAACATACAAAACCGGAACAAAATACAGATATTTTTTAAGTTGATTTTCAACATGACAAAAACACCAGCGAATAATGCACCAACCACGGCAATCCGTTTAGATAAATGGTTATGGGCAGCACGTTTTTTTAAAACCAGAGCGCTGGCCAAACAGATGATTGACGGTGGTAAAGTTAGTTATAATGGTCAGCGTGCCAAAGCCGGTAAAACAGTGCTAATTGGTGATTTAATTAAATTTAGACAAGGTTATGACGACAAAGAAGTACAAGTATTAGCGTTAGCTGAACATCGAAAAGATGCCACCTTTGCAAACACCTTATATCAAGAAACCGAAACCAGCATTACAACGCGTGAAAAAGCTAACTTAGCGCGTCAGCAAGGATTTTTATTAAGCCCTGCTGGTGATCGTAAACCTGATAAAAAACAGCGCCGCAAGCTTCGGCAATTAAAAGACGGGATATTTCCATGAACATCAATAATGACGTACTCAATCGATTTTTATTTGATAACCACCATGTGCGTGGTGAATTAGTTCAGCTTGAGCACACCATACAAACTAATTTAAAAAATCATCAATATCCGGCAGGAGTTGAACAATTGCTTGCCGAACTGCTCGCCGCCACTTGTTTACTCACCGCAACCTTAAAATTTGAAGGTGATATAACGGTACAATTGCAAGGTGATGGCCCGGTTAGTTATCTAGCGATTAATGGTAATAATCTACAACAAATGCGTGGAATTGCGCGAGTAACCAATACCAAGAGTGCCGCTATCGCTCAAGGCTTGTCGGCACTGATTGGCAAAGGTAAGATGATCATCACTATTCGTCCCAAACAAGGCGAGGCGTATCAAGGTGTGGTTGCTTTAACCGCAGATAATATTGCGGATTGTTTAAGTCATTATTTTGATGTGTCGGAGCAAATACCAACAAAAATATGGTTATACACTGACACGCAGTCTAAAAAAGTGGCCGGCGTATTACTACAATTATTACCCGACAGTGGCAGTAAGCAGCAGCAGCAAGAAGATTTTGATCATCTTTGTCAACTAACTCATACCATCACCACTGAAGAGGTATTCTCACTAACTGCAGAACAATTGCTCTATCGTTTGTATCATCAAGAACAGGTTAGATTATTCGATCCGCAAAGCGTTAGTTATGTTTGTGGTTGCTCTGAAGTTAAGTGTTTACAAGCTATTAGCCAAATGCAGCCAGATGAAATATCTGCCATTTTAGAAGAACAAGGCAGTATTAATATGACGTGTGATTATTGTTTGACGCAGTATCAGTTTGATCAACAAAAATTACAATCACTGTTAACCGCCACTCGGCATTAACAACAATATACCTCGGTTAAAGCTGTTTAATGTCAATCATCGCCTCGCGCGATTGTCCTGCTTGCTGCAATTGCGCTAGGTATTCAGACCAATAAGCTTGATAGTTGCGATACAACTCGCCCAAGTAATCGAATGAATAAATAGCGCTATGTTGGTCATCAAACGTAAACCGAAACCCGTGTTTACCCACCAAGTCAATATTAATCAGCCGTACCGATTTTTTATGAGCTACAACAGTTTTTGATGTACGCTGGGAAGAATACACACGTAAATATTCAAATGGTAACTGACAACTTTCATTAGAAGAAAATTGCCATGCCAATTGCTGTAGTTTTTGATGGATCACAAAGCGGGTTATGGTGAGCATGTTATAAAATAAACCGACTAAGATCTTCGTCTTTAACTAATTCCGTTAATTTACTATTCACATAGTCTGCATCAATGATAATCTGTTCACCTGAAATATCATTTGCAGAAAAGGATAACTCTTCAATTAACCGTTCCATCATAGTATGTAACCGTCTTGCTCCAATATTTTCAGTATTTTCATTTACTTGCCATGCTGCATCGGCAATAGCTTGAATGCCATCAGGGGTAAACTCAATAACCACTCCTTCGGTTGCCATTAACGCAATATACTGTTCAGTTAATGACGCATTAGGTTCAGTTAAAATACGTACAAAATCTTGAGCAGTAAGCGCTTTTAATTCAACCCGAATCGGCAATCTACCTTGTAGTTCTGGGATGAGATCCGACGGTTTAGCCATTTGGAACGCACCCGATGCAATAAATAAAATATGATCGGTTTTTACCATCCCGTGTTTAGTGGTAATGGTTGACCCTTCAACTAAAGGTAACAAATCACGTTGCACCCCTTCTCGCGATACATCGGGACCAGAAGTGTCACCGCGCTTACAAATCTTGTCAATTTCATCAATAAACACAATTCCATGTTGCTCAACAGCTTCCAGTGCTTTATGTTTTAAATCATCTGGATTTACCAGTTTTGATGCTTCTTCTTCTTGTAATAATTTAAACGCGTCTTTAATTTTTAACTTACGCTTTTTAGTTTTTTCCGCCGACATATTCTGAAACATACTTTGCAACTGCGAAGTCATTTCTTCCATTCCTGGTGGGGACATGATCTCAATTCCCACTTGCGGTGCTAATAAATCAAGTTCAATTTCTTTATCGTCTAGTTGCCCTTCACGCAGTTTTTTTCGAAACACTTGTCGTGTATTGGTATTGCTGGTTGTTTCTTCATGTCCAAAACTATCTCGCGGATTTGGTAATAACACATCAAGAATTCTTTCTTCCGCCGCTTCTTCCGCCAAGTGCTGGACCCGCGTCATTTCTTGTTCTTTGACCATTTTCATAGCCATATCCGTTAAATCACGAATAATAGTGTCAACTTCTTTACCTACATAACCTACTTCGGTAAATTTAGTCGCTTCTACTTTGATAAATGGTGCGTTGGCTAACTTCGCTAAACGGCGAGCAATTTCGGTTTTACCAACCCCTGTTGGTCCAATCATAAGAATATTTTTAGGTGTCACTTCAGCACGCAACTCTGCGCTTAGCTGCATTCTGCGCCACCGGTTACGTAATGCTATGGCAACCGCGCGTTTGGCATCGGCTTGGCCAACAATATGATTATCTAACTCATGAACAATTTCACGAGGTGTCATGTTCGACATGTACTATTCCTTACTAATGTAGATAACTACAATTCATCAATGGTGTGTTGCTGGTTGGTAAATACACAAATATCACCAGCAATTTTTAATGACTTTTCAACAATTTCACGCGCGGATAAGTCAGTATTTTCCAGCAACGCGATGGCCGCAGATTGGGCAAAATTACCGCCACTACCAATGGCAATTAAATCATGCTCAGGTTGTACCACATCACCATTACCAGTAATAATTAACGAGGTTGTTTCATCAGCTACCGCTAATAATGCTTCTAATTTACGTAATGCTCTATCGCTACGCCAATCTTTGGCTAGTTCAACGGCTGCTTTAGTTAAATGGCCTTGATGTTGTTCAAGTTTACTTTCAAATCGCTCAAACAAAGTGAATGCATCGGCGGTACCCCCAGCAAAGCCAGCTAAGACTTTATCATGATATAAACGTCGCACTTTACGCGCATTGCCTTTCATAACTGTATTACCTAATGATACTTGTCCATCACCACCAATAGCCACTTTGCCATTACGTCTTACCGATACAATTGTTGTCACGCTTTACTCCCACTATTCTGACAAGTTTTGTCAGCGATACATGGTTATCAATGTGGGGCTGCCTATCAATTTTTCAAGCCTATTATTAGCATTGCTCGTCTGTTTTAAAATACCAAACCATCACTGACTTAATTAACGCTATTGCCACAGCATAATCAAACAACGATTGACATTATTTAGTTTAAGTTTATGTTTATCATTTTCAGCTAAGCGTTTACGTGGATAAGGCCCTAATATCACTTTATACCATACGCTGCTAGTAGCTTGGCTTTTATGAATATTCGCTTCTATACCGACAAAGGCAATTTTAGCTCTCAATACTTGCGCTTGCTTTTCAGTTCTAAAGGAGCCGCACTGCAACTGAAATGGCCCTTGCACTTTTACCTCGTAATGCCCCTCTTCCACTTGTTTAGTTTTTAGATCTTTCATGTAAGACCATTTTTCTTTCGGTGGTTTAGGTAAGGTTTTTTCTGGTGTAATAACGGATTGTGGTGAGATAGTTGGCGTAATCGTTGCTGGTTTAGTTGCTAACTTTAAAAACACCAACAACGCAATAAAACCCAACACAATAATAATCGTGATAACAATAATTAGTTGTTGTTTTTTAGAAACCGACTGCTCAACAGGTGCAGGTTTATATGGGCTTTTCTTGCCTTTAGCGGTGCGTTTTTTGGTAACGTAATCTTGATGTGCCATGATCTACTACAAAGTCGAAATCAGGCCAAACATTTTAACTAAGCGTAAGCGAAATAACAGCAATTAAATCATAATTTTTATGTCAGCTAGTTACCAAGTTAAATCCAATGGATCAACATCTATCGACCAACGTACCTTATTTGTCCATTCATTATTCGGAATTAAAGTAATAATTGTCCGTAATGCTTGGTGTAAAGCGCTCCGTTGGGTGGCTTGCAAGAACAAATGATAACAAAATTTACCTGCTTTTTTTTCACCAGGGGCGGGTAATGGGCCGGCCACCAAACAGTTATCAAATTGCTGACCTGTAAAATAACTTAAAAATTGTTCTGCATAATGCGCTATTGTTGCTTCTGCGCGTAATAATACTTGATGACTAAATGGTGGTAGTAGTGCTTGTTCGCGTTCACCTAAAGCTTGGCGGGCAAATTCACCATAACTACTGTGCACTAGGCCTTGTAATAACGGATGTTGTGGATAATAACTTTGAATTAGCACCTTGCCATGTTTTTCTGCTCGCCCTGCTCGGCCAGATACTTGCACTAACAATTGAGCTAAATGCTCTGGTGCCCGATAATCATAACTAAACAATGCACCATCTACATCTAACAATGCCACCAACGTGACATTGGGAAAATGGTGCCCTTTCGCTAACATTTGCGTACCAATTAATAGCTGATATTTATGATCCGCAACTTGTTGTAATAATTTACTCAGCGCTCCTTTTTTACTGGTACTATCGCGATCTATTCTGACCGTGGCATAATCAGGAAACAGGGTTGTTAATTGTTGCTCGAGTTGTTCTGTTCCTTGTCCAAGCGGAAATAACCGCACACTGCCACAATGATCGCACTGTTTGAGTAATCTCTTCTGACTATTACAGTGATGACAGATCAGTAGCTGTTTGCTTTTATGGTAGGTATAAGGTTTATTGCAGCGCCGACATGTAACTACATGATGGCATTCTTGACAACTGATCGCTGGCGCATAACCACGTCGATTCAGAAATACCAAGACTTGTTCACCACGCCCCAATGTCGTGGTTATCGCTTGTTTAAGCGATGCCGATATACCTTGTTCAACAATTTGCGTGTTCATATCGATTAGTTGCATACTAGCGAAAGTGCTTTTGCCCGGTCGTTCTGTTAATTGATAATGTGTATATTTACCAATTAACGCATTATGCAATGTCTCGAAACTAGGTGTTGCACTACCCAATACAATCGGAATATTCAATTGTTTTGCTCGTAGAATAGCAATATCGCGAGCATGATAACGAAAACCATCTTGTTGTTTTAACGACAAATCATGCTCTTCATCAACAATAATTAATGCTAAATTTTCAGCCGGTGTAAATACTGCAGAGCGAGTACCCAAAATAATTGCCGCATGCTGCTGCTTTGCTGCTAACCAAGTTTGTAATCGTTCATTGTCATTCATCCCTGAATGATGCAAATAAATGGGCACATTAAAGCGCTGTTCAAATCGCCGTAAGGTCTGCGGTGTTAAACCTATTTCAGGTACTAACATTAACGCTTGTTTATTAGTTGCCAGCACCTTAGCGATGAGTTGCAAATACACCTCTGTTTTACCACTACCGGTTACTCCCTCCAATAAATGGCAAGCATAATGATCTAGCTGTTGATGAATCGCATTACAAGCACTTGCTTGCTCCGTTGAAAGTACCGGTATATCCGCTAAATTTAACTGTTCAGGATGCCATTGATAAGCTATCGGCGAAATAGCCTGATCATAAATAAGGCCTTTTTTTACTA
>Ga0316206_1002579_pt1 | contig 11880 bp, 9 predicted proteins | sample 6monthpyrite_MG_FD_204942 | JGI IMG/M metagenome (GOLD analysis project Ga0316206, IMG submission 204942) | Microbial mat bacterial communities from mineral coupon in-situ incubated in ocean water Damariscotta River, Maine, United States -... | ecosystem: Environmental > Aquatic > Marine >...
GATGGTCTATCTTATGATCTAATCTCACTGATCCACGAAGTAAGTATCACTTGTAAAGAAATTGCATCGACTGTCAGCCTGGGTCCATTATCAGGTGTTTTAGGTGTTGCTGGTTCTGAGAATGTTCAGGGCGAAACTCAGAAAGAGTTAGACATCATCACTAATGACATGATGTATGACCACCTTAAATTCACTGGCTTAACGGCTGGTATGGGTTCAGAAGAAATTGATGATCCTTTGATGATTCCAGAAGGCATTCAGCGTGGTGAGTACCTGATGATGTTTGATCCATTAGACGGTTCTTCAAACATTGATGTAAACATCTCTGTTGGTACTATCTTCTCAATCGTTAAGGCGCCTAAAGGTTCTTCAGAAGATCCAGCACTGGAAGACTTCTTACAGGAAGGTACTGAGCAAGTAGCGGCTGGTTTCGTTGTATATGGTCCGTCAACTGTTCTGGTTCTAACAACAGGTACTGGCGTTAACACGTTTACACTGGATCACCGCATTGGTGAGTTCGTTTTGACGGAAGAAGGTGTAACCGTTCCTGAAGAAACTAAAGAATTCTCAATCAATCTGTCTAACCAGCGTTTCTGGGAAAAGCCAGTTCAGGATTACATTGCTGATTGTCTGCAAGGTGAAGAAGGTCCATTAGGCCAGCGTTATAACATGCGTTGGGTTGCTTCAATGGTTGCTGAGGTTTACCGTATCCTGACTCGTGGTGGCATCTTTATGTACCCATTTGATACACGTGAAGCAGGTAAAGCCGGTAAGCTGCGTTTAATGTACGAAGCAAACCCAATGAGCTTCATCATGGAGCAGGCGGGCGGCATGAGTTCTACTGGTCGTGAGCGCATCATGGAAGTTGAAGCGACTGGTCTGCACCAGCGTGTACCTGTGATCATGGGTTCTAAGAACGAAGTACAGAAAGTTGTGGATTACCACAAGAAAGCGGAAGCAGCTGCTTAATCTGGTTTTCTAGACAGCTTTTAAAAAAGCCCACACATCTACCCAGATGTTGTGGGTTTTTTTTTGTCAGGTAAAATCAGCTTATATAATAATTTCAGCGCTTCATGCTGGGCTAATAAAAGGGGTAGGTACTTGAGCTTTATAGAAGAGTTTGAATTAGATTCAGATATTTGCGATAGCTTAATAGCTTTACATAAACAGGGTCGGAAAATGGGGCTTGTGCAAAAGGGAAAATTGGGTACTACCGATGGTGTGGCGGTCGATAAGAAAAAGAAAGATTCATATGATCTTGGGTTGGTGACTGTCCCAGATGAGCTTGCTGAACAGTATCGTGTTCCTGATTATTTTGTCGAGCTGCAGAAATGTTTTGGCCAGTATTATGAAAAATATCCAGAATTAAAGATGGCTGGAGCCTGTAGCGTCGCGGAATCACCCATTATTCAATACTATAAGCCTGGTGGCGGTTTTAAAATGATGCATTATGAGCGCACTGGCTGGGAAACGACTACGCGGGCGCTGGTATTTATGACCTATCTAAATGATGTTACTGAGGGTGGTGGTACTCATTTTAAATACCAGGACATTACAACTTCTGCTAAGAAAGGTAAAACAGTTATCTGGCCCAGTGATTTTACCCATACGCATGCAGGGGTCGTATCGCGCACGCAGAGTAAATATATCATGACTGGTTGGTTAAACTTCGTTGACGCCTGATCTGCGTTAGCTTATTGATTAAATTCTATAAGCCGTTTTGGTCATGACTTTAGAAGTCAGCGTCATTAATTTACGAACAATCCACGGCAGGTCGCGTCCGCCGTGCTCCAGTGCGACCGTTGCATGATGCTGTTCGTCTTCTTTCATTTGTTCGAGGATGGCGCGGCTGCGTTGGTCATTTTCTGGTAGCTTTTCCAGATGCTCATCAAGATGCTTAACCACCTGTTTTTCAGTTTCTGCAACAAAACCCAAACTCCATTTATCACCTGCAGCACCTGCGATAGCACCAATGGCAAAAGAACCTGCATACCAGAATGGGGCAAGTAGACTGCGCTGGCTACCCAATTCTTCTAAACGCTTGTCAGTCCAGTCGAGGTGATCATTTTCTTCCATTGCTGCACGGTTCATGCTTTCGCGGACATCATCCAGTTTGGCGGTCAAAGCCTGGCCTGAATACAGTGCCTGTGCTGAAATTTCACCGGCATGGTTAATACGCATCAAGCCAGCTACATGTTTTCGTTGTTCTTCACTGAGCTCTGTATCATCAACTTTTTCGGCTGGGTAGCTTCTCTCAGTAATTTCAGGCTTGCCAAAAATAGTACGCATGGCATGGTCGCCTTGCATAATGAGCTGATCGAATGGTGAAAAATGACGCATAGTGAAAACTCGTGTTAATGATTAGGCATTATTTTAATGAGGCACTGCGAACAAGCAAGCTGACCGGGTGCAATATTTCGATTTGCTTGTTTTGGCTCAAGTTTGTATCTGTTTGTAAACCACTGGCAATGTGCAGCGCGCAGCCGTAATTGGTGGTGACAAGAATGTCAGGAGACAGCGTGTTTATTGCATCCACTTTTAATTGTTTGAGCTGAATTGAAGCCGTGTTTTGTGTAATCAAATTTGCACCACCAGCACCACAGCACAGCTGGTTGTTAGCAAGATCATCGATATCTGTATCTGGAATTTGGTTTAATAATGGCGTAATAGTCTTTAGTTTTAGCTGGTTACGCTGACTGCAAGGCTCGTGTACAGCAATTTTGTTTTTCACTGATTTTAACTTGAGGGTCTTCAATAACTGTTTTTCATCAATAAATTGCATGATGTCGAAAATGTTAATGTCATGTAGTTGAGTGGCGAGTTGTGTGGTGCAGCCAGTTGATGTGCTAATAATGGCATCGAGCGTTTTAGTCTTAAATACCGACTGATTTTGCTTGTTGAGTTGCTGAGCAACGTTTGGTTGAGCATTATGTTGATGGAGAGCTCCACAGCAGACTTGTTGTGATGGGGTGTGTACGTTGTAGCCACAATGGGTGAGCAGGGTGATAGTGTCCGTCAGCGTCTTATGATCAAAGAGCTGTGTAATACAGCCTGTGAATAGGCCTATATTGCCCAGAACTTCACCTTTAGCGTGATTGAATGCTTGCAGTGACGTTCTGGCTGCTGTGGTTTGAATAGCATTTTGTAATGAAGTTGTGTCTTTCTTTAATAAATTGAATGTTCTGAGCAGGTTGCCCAGATGCTTACCACGTAGAATCTTGTCTAACAAAGAGTAACGCGCAGGATGCCGTGTTAACAATAAAAGCGTTTTTAAGGCAATACTCTGTTTTGAGATAGATTGCGTTAACTGCTTTGCGTCATCAATTAATTGCATATAAGGAACACGAGAGGGGCACATAGCTTCACAGGCGCCGCAACCGGTACAGTTGTTTAAATGCTTGGTGATGCTTATGTCTGGGGTTAAATCTCCCTTAGATATCCCTAAAATCATCGCAAGTCTGCCACGAGGTGATTCAGATTCTATATGGTTAACTGCGTAAGTCGGACAATGTGGTTGGCACATGCCGCACATCACGCATTGATCGGCAGCTGAAAGATCGGGTTTATGCATTAATGAGTGTTCATTGGTTAAAAGATCGCTGGTATTATACCTGTCTGTTTTTGCTTATCAGAAAATCATCATGTCTCATTTTAAATATCACGTCTTTTTTTGTACAAATTTGCGAAAAGACGGCTCGTCCTGTTGTGAAAATCATGGAGCAACTGAGCTTCGTGCCTATGCTAAGAAAAAATTAAAGAAGATGGGGCAGGAGATTCCTGACAAGGTCCGTATCAATACGGCGGGGTGTTTGGATCGTTGTGCAGCCGGACCCGTGATGGTGGTTTATCCTGAGGATACCTGGTACACCTATGTCGATAAAGAAGATATAGATGAGATTTTTGAAAAGCATCTGAAAAATGGTGAAGTGGTGGAGCGTTTGCTTGTTGAAGAATAAAGAAAGTGTGCGGTTGGCAGTGTTCAGTTTGAAGTAAAGTTAAAAGATATAAATATGATAGTTGTTGGTAGTGAATAAATAAAAATAGAATTTTGTGCCAACTGCCAACTGCCAACTGCCAACTGCCAACTGCCAACTGCCAACTGCCAACTGCCAACTGCCAACTGCCAACTGCCAAGTGTTACTCGTACCGTTTGTCGTCAAGTTATCGAATATTAGATTTATTTAATATTTAAAGTTGACAAATAATAACGGTATATTAGAATATACTCATATCTTGAATTTTCCCCTAAGATTTTCAAGACTCCTCCATCCTCCATTGGTGGTTTTTTTAGCGCTGCAACCCCTGTAGCGCTATTTTTTTGCCTGAAACTAATGCCCTTTAATTATTTGTGGTTTAAGGGTGGGGATTTAATTTATTTAAAACTACTTAATAGTGCTTGTTATACATGGTCTAATTATGTACAATCTTGCGCCTTCGAATTCGCATACTCATGGAGCATGCACACGTTATGAAAACGATTAGTGCCAACAAAGAAACTGTAAAGCGCGACTGGTTTGTTGTCGACGCAACAGATAAAACACTGGGCCGTATGGCAGCAGAAATTGCTCTTCGCCTGCGTGGTAAGCATAAGCCTGTTTACACTCCGCACGTTGATACTGGTGACTATATAGTCGTCATCAACGCTGAGAAAGTAGCGGTATCAGGTAATAAAGCTAAAAATAAGATTTATCATCACCATTCTGGTTATATTGGTGGTTTAAAATCAATCAGTTTTGAAAAACTGGTTGATAAAGCGCCTGAGCGTGTTATTGAGCTAGCTGTTAAAGGTATGTTGCCTAAGAACCCACTGGGTCGTGACATGTACCGTAAGCTGAAAGTATACGCAGGTCCTAAGCATAATCATGAAGCTCAACAGCCTAAAGTGCTGGATATATAAAGGTAAGGTCGGAATAAAATGGCTGAAAATCAATACTACGCGACAGGTCGTCGTAAATCATCAAGTGCTCGTGTTTTCATGAGTGCTGGAAGTGGCAACATTAAAGTTAATGGTACTGCACTAGACGAATACTTTGGTCGTGAGACTGCACGTATGATTGTACGTCAGCCATTAGTTCTGACTGAGTTCTCTGACAAGTTTGACTTCAATATCACGGTTAAAGGCGGTGGTATGACAGGTCAGTCAGGTGCAATTCGCCACGGTATCACTCGTGCATTGATGGAATATGACGAAAGTCTGCGTCCTACATTGCGTGGTGCAGGTTTCGTTACACGTGATTCACGTGAAGTTGAACGTAAGAAAGTCGGTCTGCGTAAAGCACGTAGAGCTACTCAGTTCTCGAAACGTTAAGTTTTATTGCTTCTGTTCCCTTTCAGGGAATCAGTTGAAAAAAAGCCCGCTTATGCGGGCTTTTTTTTTGGTTAATTTTTTTGATTCGTATAGGGTAGGTTCGTAGTCGTCTTAGGATTAAACAAGAGTCTAAGTTTAAAGTTGAATTGTTTTTTCATAACAATAATTTACTATGCAATTAAGTGAATTAATCAAATTTGACGACGTTTTATAGTGTTTTAAATAACGAGAACCAATGATAAATCTTCACGTGTAAGGCGTCTGGAAGATAATTTACATATAGGTTTCGTTTTATTTTTTATAAAAATAGTGAAAGCTTAAGGTAATTACAGATAAGACTTTAAAAAAACACTATAAAAGGTCTTGTTTGCATGTAAGGGTCGTGGCATGATTTGCGCAAGCTTTCGATAACGTTATTTATAAATTAACTTAACGAAAGCAGAGCCTGGCATCTAAGCATTTATGATAAAAATGCGCCAAATAAGAAAATTGGGGAAAAAGGGCTTGCACTTTTAAAGTTAAACATTTATAAATATGCGTGTTTATTTTGACCACAAAATAAGGCAGGAGTCTTAAATAATGAAAAAAAGTTTAATAGCAATGACTATTGCAGCTGCAGTAGCAGCTCCAGTGGCAGCAAATGCAGCTGGTACAGTTTACGCTCAAGTACAAGCTGAAATCACTCAAGCAGATGATGGTACTGATTCTGGTCTGAGAATGGATGATAATGCTCGTGGCCGTTTAGGTTACAAAGGTTCTCAGGAACTGGGCAATGGCATGACCATGATCGGTAAAATGGAATATAAGATGGATACTGCTGATGGTGATTCATCTGGTAACGTATCTCTAACTAAACGTGAAATGTTTGTTGGTCTGAAGCAAGGCTGGGGCACGTTCACAATGGGTCGTTTAAAATCACCATATAAGTACGCTGGTGGTGTTAAGTATGATGCATTTGTAACAACTGCTCTGGAAGCTCGTGATGACGTCATGACAAGCGGCGCGAAAGGTCACAACAGCTTCTTATCTGATATGGTTGGTGTTAAGCTAATGGGCGGTAAGTTGTATGTCGTATATGGCGTAGACGAAGCTGATCCAAATGTTGACACTGATGGTTCGTTCGGTACTCTGTCTGTTTCATACAAGCACAAAATGGGTAAGAAAAACGAACTTGTTTTTGCTCACTATGCAGACGGTGATGCTGGCGATTACACAGCAACTAAAGTTGGTGGTAAATTTGGTCCTGTTAAGTTCCAGGTTGAGTTAACTGATGATGGTTCAGCTGCTGGTGCAGATACTTATATCTTCGCAGCTTATGGCATGAAGATGGCTGGTGGTAAACTGATCATTCAAGGCGGTAACGCAGATGGTGATAACTATGTTGACGGCACTACTTCAGTAGTTGTTGGTTTCCAGAAGAAATTCACTAAGAAAGCGCGCTGGTTTGCTGGTGTGAAAACTAACTCAGGTGATGACGAAACTCAAAACATCACTTACGGTATGCGTTTCGACTACTAAGATCTCTTAGTATTTGATATTCAGTATCTAAGTTAGAAAGAAAAACGGGGCTTCGGCCCCGTTTTTTTGTGTCTGAAATAAATTCTTTTCATATGTGGTTAGTAAGCCTTAACTCTAAAGGCGCTGTCATAATTCCTGTGATAGAATGCGATTTTGCTGATATAGATACCCAACTTTACATGTCTGACGCACAAACCCATCGCATTCGCGAAATCCCATACAATTACACTTCATTCTCTGATCGCGAAATTGTTACCCGCTTTTTAGGTGATGATATGTGGCAGGTTATTAATGAATTGCGTGGAACCAGACGCACAGGTCATTCGGCTCGCATGTTGTTTGAGGTTTTGGGTGATCTTTGGGTTGTTGCTCGTAACCCTTTGATTCAGGATGACTTATTAAGTAATACCAAGCGCCGTTCTGGCCTTATAAAAGCGATGAACCATCGTTTGAAGCAGATGATGTTAAGGGTCGATGGCAATCAACAGGCGATTGAGTTAATTAATCGTGCTCAAAAGTCAGTTGTTGAATTTTCTGACTGGTTTCAAACTCAAAAACAATTGAGACAGAGGGCAACTCGTAAGCTGGCCCGAGTCACTGCCAAGGACAATATCGATTTTAGCGGTATTGCACGCGTCTCGCATGTCACCGATGCCACTGACTGGCGTGTTGAATTTCCATTTGTAGTCCTGAGTCCTGACTCTGAAGCAGAAATGCTTAAAGTGGTGAAAACCTGCATTGATCTTGGTTTAACGATTATTCCACGTGGCGGCGGTACAGGTTATACCGGTGGTGCGGTGCCGCTCACTGAAAATTCTGCAGTGATAAATACTGAAAAACTGGAAGCTGTTGGCGAGATTAAGTTTAGAAAACTCAGTGGTGGCAACAAAGTCCCTGTTATTCGAGTTGAGGCAGGAACGGTTACAAAGCGGGTTTCTGAAGCGGCTTCAGAACAGGGACTGGTTTTTGCAGTAGACCCAACATCGCAAGATGCATCAACCATTGGTGGCAATATTGCGATGAATGCAGGTGGTAAAAAAGCAGTAATGTGGGGCACGACACTGGATAACCTGCATTCCTGGCGCATGGTGACGGCTGATAGTAACTGGATCGAAGTCGAGCGATTAAATCACAATCTTGGAAAAATACACGATCAGGAAACGGTTGAGTTTCGTGTTAGTCGTTATCAGGCAGGATCTGAAAAGCTACTTGGTGAGCCAGAAATTCTGACATTTGCAGGTAAAAGCTTAAGAAAAGAAGGGCTTGGCAAAGATGTTACAGACAAGTTTTTAGGTGGTTTGCCAGGTGTTCAGAAAGAAGGTTGTGATGGTTTAATCACATCAGCGGTATTTATTCTTCATCGACTTCCCAGTTTTACCAGAACAGTTTGTCTTGAGTTTTACGGATCAGATTTACACGTCTCTGTTCCTGCTATTGTTGAAATCAAAAAGCATATTGATGAAAATTCCCGGGTTGTTTTATCTGGTCTGGAGCATCTTGATGATCGCTATGTAAAAGCTGTTCAGTACACGCCTAAAGCATCACGGGGCGAAATACCTAAAATGGTACTGGTTGCTGATATTGCCGGTGATGATGAAACAGACCTTGAGTTAGTGACCAGTCAGGTCGTTGAACTGGCTGCCAAAAGAGATGCAGAAGGTTTTATTGCGGTTAGTGCTGAGGCTCGCGCCAGATTCTGGGCTGACCGTAGCCGTACCGCTGCAATTGCCGCGCATACTAATGCGTTTAAAATTAATGAAGATGTTGTAATTCCATTAGATAAGCTGGCTGACTATACCCTGGGTATAGAGCGCATGAATATCGAGCAGTCAGTGAAGAACAAACTGAGCATGCTTGATGCTTTATCTGAATTTTTTAATGGCTCTAATAATGCAGGTTCTGCTTTCAGTTGTTGTGACGATCTGGATGAAGAAAGTCGCCGGGAAGTGCAGCCTAAGATCGATGCTGCGCTGGCGTTAATCAAACAAACATCGGATCGATGGCATTATATTTTAAAGAATGTTGATGAAGTCATTGATGCTCAGGCTATTGAGTACGGTTTTGAAAAATCCGGCCAACAGACATTGCTTGATGTGCTATTAAAACGCGAATATAGAATTTCTTATAAGACAGAAGTTGATGCCCCGCTTAAGCAGCTTTTTACAGGCCGAGCGCTTGAAAAAGTTCACGATCAGTTAGATAAGCTGCATCAGGAAGTATTAACAAGTCGCTTGTTTATAGCGCTTCACATGCATGCCGGTGATGGCAATGTGCACACTAATATCCCTGTTAACTCTAATGATTACAATATGTTACAGGATGCAGAGCACCTGGTTGACAGAATTATGGAGCTGGCAATCAGTCTTGGTGGTGTTATCTCGGGTGAGCATGGGATCGGCATTACCAAGCAACAGTATCTCGATAAAAAGACACTGGATGCTTTTGAAAAATACAAACAAAAAGTTGATCCAAAAAGTGTGTTTAACCCGGGTAAATTATCAGCGGATATTGGCGGTTTAGACAGAGCGTATACACCTTCATTACGTTTGTTAAAACAAGAAGCGCTGATTATGGAAGACAGTGCCCTGGGTGACTTAAATGACGATATTGCTCACTGTTTGAGATGTGGGAAATGTAAATCTGATTGTACAACGCATGTGCCAACTGCAAATTTATTATATTCGCCGAGAAATAAAATACTGGCGACAGGGCAGGTTATCGAAGCTTTCTTGTATGAAGAGCAAACACGGCGAGGAATTTCAGTTCAGCATTTTGATGAGATGAATGATATCGCTGATCACTGCACTGTTTGTCATAAGTGCCTGTCACCGTGTCCCGTGAATATTGATTTTGGTGATGTAACGATAAAGTTGCGTAAAATTTTAAAAGCCAATAACAAACGTCAGGTTAATATTGGTGCAAAATTGTCGATGGTTTATCTTAATCTGACCGAACCTTTAGCTATTAAGTTTGGTTATCATGGTTTTCTGCGTATTGGTTTTAAAGCGCAACGACTGGCACATAAATTAACTCGATTATTGCCAATTAAAAAGAGAAAGAGACCACAAGCGACGACAGGTAAAATTGATAAGCGCGAGCAGATTGTGCAGTTTTTGGCAAAACCATTGCCGGCTAAATTGCCATCTAAAACAATGCGTGAAGTACTTTCGTTAGAAGATAATAAAGTTGTTCCCATTGTTCGAAAAAAATCGACAGATTTGTCCAGTGAAGCGGTATTTTACTTCCCTGGTTGCGGCTCAGAACGCTTATTTAGTCAGGTAAGTATGGCGAGCATGCGTTGGTTGTATGAGGCTGGCGTTCAGACTGTTTTGCCGCCTGGTTATTTATGTTGTGGTTATCCGCAAACATCATCCGGAGACATTGAAAAAGGTCAGCAGATCAGTACACAAAACCGCGTATTGTTTCACCGTGTTGCAAATACCCTGAATTATTTGGATATAAAGACGGTAATCGTATCATGTGGAACTTGTATGGATCAGTTACTGAAATATGAATTTCAGCAAATTTTCCCAGGTTGTCGTTTGCTGGATATTCATGAGTACATGAAAGAGAAGAATCTCTTGGTAGATTTATCGGCGTCTGATACACAGTATTTATATCATGAGCCTTGCCATACACCGATGAAAACGCACAACTCAATCTCGGTAGCCAGCACACTGCTATCTAAGGAAGTGACATTGGCTGACCGTTGTTGTGGTGAGTCCGGTACATTTGCTGTTGCTCGGCCTGATATTGCGGCACAGGTTAAGTTTAGAAAAGAAAATGAACTGAAGAAAAATATTAAAAAGTTAACCGGTTCTGAGAAAGCGAAAAAAAATAACGTGAAGCTATTAACGTCTTGCCCTGCTTGTCAGCAAGGTTTGTCCCGCTATGAAAATGATACCGGTCTAAAAACAGATTATATTGTTGTCGAAATGGCTGAGACACAGTTTGGTAAAAACTGGCAGAAAGAGTTTGTTAAAGAGCTGGAAGATGGCGGTATAGAAAGAGTGCTTCTATAAAAATAGTGTGCAGTTGTCGGTGTTTAGTTTGCAGTAAAAGCTAATGTTGCTAGGAGATGAAGGCGGTTTTACAGAGCGCTGTAAAACCGCCCATCGAACACAAATTGTCTACTTAGAATAAACCGTCTTTGCACCATCTGGAGTACCTAGAATCAAAACATCGGCACCACGTCGAGCAAATAAACCAACAGTCACAACGCCTGCCATTGCATTAATTGTATCTTCTAGTTTACCCGGTTCCATGATTTGTAGATTATGTACATCTAAAATATCGCAACCATTATCTGTAACATAGTTTTCACGCCAAACAGGCTCACCGCCTAGTTTAACGAGTTCACGTGCAATGTAGCTACGAGCCATTGGTATTACTTCAACAGGTAATGGAAACTTACCCATAACATCAACCAATTTACTTTCATCAGCAATACAAACAAATTTATCGCTCATGCCAGCGATAATTTTTTCGCGAGTTAAAGCGCCACCGCCGCCTTTAATCAGGTTCAGGTAGTGGTCAGATTCATCAGCACCATCGATATAAACGGGGATATTGCTAACATGGTTAGTATCAAAGACCTCGATACCGGCGGCTTTCAATAGCTTAGTAGAAGCCTCTGAGCTGGAAACGGCGCCCTCAATCTTGTTTTTGATATCTGCAAGACAGTCGATAAAGTGATTAACAGTTGATCCTGTGCCGACACCAACAATTGAATCATTTACCACATATTCCATCGCTGCTTCAGCAGCTTTGCGTTTCATTTCATCCTGGGTCATAGACATCAGAGGTCCCCTTAATTTGCTTTCTTAAAATTGAATCGCAGCATAATACCTGTTGTATAAGGCCTTGTCATGCAGCTGGACGCTAACAAAGGGCTATTACTTTGGATTTATTGCTTTTATACTGCTGTTTTATATAAAAATTTAACTTTCTGGCCAGATGACTAAAAAATATATCGAAAAGATACTGAGCGCACGTGTTTACGATGTGGCGATAGAAACACCACTTGATCTGGCTAAAAACCTGTCCAAGCGTAT
>Ga0316206_1002580_pt1 | contig 11879 bp, 10 predicted proteins | sample 6monthpyrite_MG_FD_204942 | JGI IMG/M metagenome (GOLD analysis project Ga0316206, IMG submission 204942) | Microbial mat bacterial communities from mineral coupon in-situ incubated in ocean water Damariscotta River, Maine, United States -... | ecosystem: Environmental > Aquatic > Marine >...
CATCAGCTGCGCACCCGCCTTTGGCATAGTTTGTCGGTAAGCTGCACGAGAAGCCAGTTCATAAGCAACAGCTGATGAGTCAACCGGATGATAAGCACCATCCATTAATGTCACTTTAAAGTCCAGGCATGGATAACCGGCCAATACACCTTTGTCCATACTGGTAGCAAAACCCTTCTGAACTGCAGGCCAGAATTCACGAGGTACATTACCACCTGTTACCTTGGACTCAAACTCATAACCACTGCCTGGCTCACCTGGCTCAACAACATAGTCAATCTTGGCAAACTGGCCCGAACCACCTGTTTGTTTCTTATGTGTGTAACTGTCTTCTACACGCCTGGTAATCGTTTCACGATAAGCTACCTGTGGTTTACCCACAGTAACATCAACACCATGTGTACGCTTAAGAATATCAATCTTGATATCCAGATGCAGCTCACCCATTCCCTTAAGAATAGTTTCACCACTGTCCTGATCAGTTTCAACATGGAAAGAAGGGTCTTCCTGAATCATTTTACCCAGTGCAATACCCATTTTTTCTGAAGCAGCTTTATCATCAGGTGAGATTGCAATAGAGATAACCGGATCAGGAAATACCATTGGCTCCAGTGTTGCCGGATTTTTAGGATCACACAATGTATGACCGGTTTGTACATTCTTCATACCGATAACAGCTACAATATCGCCAGCCTGAGCACTGTCCAGCTCTTCACGTGAATCGGCGTGCATTTCAACAATACGTCCAATACGCTCGGTTTTACCCGTAAATGTATTCAACACAGTCATGCCCTTTTCCAGCTTACCTGAGTAAATACGGATAAAGGTCAATGCGCCAAAGCGATCATCCATGATTTTAAATGCCAGTGCACGTAGCGGCCGCTCAGGATCAACAATCGCAAATTCACCTGTTTCATTACCCTCAAGATCAACTTCAGGTTGTGGTAAAACTTCAGTCGGGCTTGGCAGGTAATCAACTACTGCATCCAGTACAGGCTGAACACCCTTGTTCTTGAAAGCAGAACCACAATATGTCGGGAAGAAATCCAGAGAAATAGTACCTTTGCGAATGCATCGCTTGATATCTTCCATAGAAGGCTCATTACCATCAAGATACGCCTCCATTACATCATCATCCTGTTCAACAGCAGTTTCAATCAGTTTTTCACGCCATTCTTCAACCTGATCGGCCATATCTGCTGGTGGCTCGGTTATTTCATATTTAGTCGGATCACCAGAGGCATCCCAGATCCATGCCTTACGCGTCAACAAATCAACCACACCTGTAAATTCGTCTTCGATACCAATAGGCAATACCATTACCAGAGGATTCGCAGCCAGAACATCTTCTACCTGTTTAACAACACGATAGAAATCTGCACCCATTCGATCCAGTTTATTAACAAAAATGACACGAGCAACACCGGAGTCATTAGCATAACGCCAGTTAGTTTCCGACTGAGGCTCCACACCGCCCGAGCCACAGAAAACACCAACGCCACCATCCAGCACTTTCAATGAACGGTATACTTCAATCGTGAAGTCAACGTGTCCCGGAGTATCGATAATATTTAAACGGTGATTATCCCAGACACATGAAGTTGCAGCAGACTGAATTGTGATGCCACGCTCCTGCTCCTGTTCCATAAAGTCAGTGGTAGCAGCACCATCATGTACTTCGCCTGTTTTATGAATTTTACCCGTCAATTTCAGGATACGTTCTGTCGTCGTAGTTTTACCTGCGTCCACATGCGCGAAGATACCAATGTTTCTATAGTTGCTTAAATCAGCCATGTTCCTGCTACCTAAAAAGTTAATTAATTTGTGTAAACCGGTTTCTGAAATTCAGACACCAGGGAATTCATCTGTGCAAAACAGCGGCGCATTATAGCCTATATACAGATAAATGTGCATCAAAATAAACCACTTGAGCGGGTTTTACGTCCGATAAAACAGGATTTACCCTACAATCTTTTGTGTATCACTCAATTACCTTTATTTATAAATGGTTATAAGACGACAACTTTAAACTATTCGCGTAATATTATGTCTATAAAAACAACGCTATAACAATACAAAGGCAAAAGCATGAGTACCTGTCGTCACTCTTTTTCTATATCTGTCTTAATAGTGATTCTCACCCTGGCCGGTCTGACAGCTAATGCTGGACTTAACAATGGAACCGTTGCTCCTGACTTCAGCCTGAAAAGTCTGGATGGGCCAGTTGTTTCACTTGCCCAGATGCGAAGCAATGGCTACGTGATGCTGGTTTTTTGGGAAACAGAATGCGTTTACTGCTTCAGTCATGTAAAAGACTTTAATCGATTACATGAAAAATATGCCAATAATGGACTCACTATCGCTGCCATCAATATCCGTGGAGAGCATCAAATGGAGGTACGTGAGTACAAAAAAGATAATAAACTTAAATACCTGTTACTAACGGATCAATTAAAAAATATCGATGTGGGCGAAAAATACAAAGTCATTGGTTCTCCCACCATTGTCATGGTTTCACCAACGGGTTTGATTGTTTATTACGGACATAAAATACCCGATGTAAAACAATGGCTGGATAAATAATTACTTTATTAAATCTGACTCAAGACTCTCACGTGCAATTTCACGAACCTCCGGGTCTTCATCTGATAATAAAGCTTTAATCGTTGGTTCGACCTGCTTGTCATGTGTCAGAGTCAGATAATGACATGCATCTGCTCGTATAATAGCGGACATATGCTGCGTTAGCGTTGTTAACAAAGGGATAATTGCCCTTATCGAATCAGTACCTTCAAAATGTTCCAGCACCGCACCAATGCCAATGCGGACATTAATTTTTGCATCTGTTTTTTCCAGTAGTGGCATTAAATCAGACAAAGTAAATTCTTTTGCATCAATCGCATTTATAACATCAAGCAGTTTTCCGTTTAACAGCAAATTCTCAAGCACATCCTGATGCTTTAACCTCGCTGTCGCCTGATTAATAGACCGGTCAAGCTCAGCTGCAGTCATCGATCCGGAAAACTCCAGTTGCCCAAGACGTAACCACGGCACGGAGCGAACATTAAACTCTCTGGCCTGTTCAGGTGATGTTTCTACATTGATGATTTTCAACGCACCCAGACTTCCTTCTGATTCCGCCTTTTTTAATAATAACGCCAATGAATGACAATGCGCGCAATGTGTTGCGATCAGCAATAATGCGTCAGGTTTAATTGAGTTTGCGAACTGGTTATTCATAATTAACTAAGATAAATACCATTAATCTATTGTTGGATTTCTTGACGCCATCAGGTCGACGTCCGCCAGTAAACTGTCATGTACCCCATACAGTAAATATTAGCCTTTGTAGCCTATTGATTATTATGCTATTTCCAAAGCGTCAGAGCGGCAGGAAAATTGCATTAGAGTAATTATAAAACATCAAACCGGAATCTGGCATGAATACTACCACGAGCATCAGTCACTTAAATAATAAAATTATTAAGCCCTTACATTCAAAGTTTCATTTTGATGATCAACTGGAAACGGCTTTTTTTTATATGCAATCAAAACCCCGACCTTGCTTTACATGTCAGTTACTTGAAGAATTGCAACAATTTCAAAAAATAGTTGCAGAACATGTTCATCTGGATATTCAACAGAATCTTGAACCCCGTTATAAATATACGGTGATGGCATCACTTGTTCCAGACGTATTTAATCTCGGTGGCGACCTTAATTTATTTCTTGAACATATCAAACAGGGCAACCGCGATGAATTACAAAAATATGCCGTTGCTTGCATAGATGCAGGTTACAAAATGTCTACCAGTATGAGTTTACCACTAACAACCATTGCGCTTGTTCAAGGTAGTGCGCAAGGTGGAGGTTTTGAAGCGGCACTTTCATGTAATACTATTATTGCTGAAAAAGACTCCCTGATGGGTTTTCCGGAAGTGTTATTTAATTTATTTCCTGGCATGGGTGCCTATAGTTATCTCAGACAACGTGTTAATTCAGTTCTCGCAGAAAATATTATTCTTAGCGGAAAAATATTTCGCGCAGAAGAACTTCACTCAATGGGGATAGTTGATATCCTGGCAGAACCAGGGCAAGGCAAACAGGCTCTTAAGAATTATATTCGTCAGAACAAACGAAAATCAAATGCACAGGCATTAATTCGACACACACGAAATAAATACAACCAGGTTACGTATGAAGAACTTCATGATATAACCAGCATGTGGGTTGATTGCGCTTTAAATGTTGGTGAGCGTGAAATCAGGACCATTGATCGTCTGATAAGAGCACAAAACAGAAAAATGGCAACAGCACCTGAAGAAACACATCAGCAAGAAGAAGCCTGATTACTTAGTGCCTGTATTTTTATTTAATTCCATAATATAAGCCAACATTTCGCGCCGTGTTTGTATAAAGACATTATTTATGTCTGATACCATTTCACGACACAGCCTTACATTCAGATCATTCTTACTTAACTGCTGCAGGTTTTCACATAAGTCAGACAACATTTCTGCTCCAAGGTTAAGGGATATACCCTTAAGTGCATGAGCGTCGTCGCATATTACATCCAGTTTGGCTAAAGCGGCAGACTGCGATAATTTTTCCACCAGAATAGACGCATCTTCCAGAAAACTATTAACCAGACTGGTAACAAAATCAGCTGATTCATCCATAGCCGCAACATCATCAAGTCTTTTTTCACAAAGTAGCTTACGGTCTGACACTATAGAGGCAGGCACGTCAATATCGTTTGCCAATATTGATTCTACTCTCACTGGCTTTGAAAAACCTGAGCATAAACGTGCAATTGTATTTAGAATATTATCCGTTTCAAATGGTTTGGACATATATTCAACTGTCAAATTATCCTGATTTATAAACGAAATATCCTGTGACATATCAGCAGATAACATAATAAAAGGCATGCCAGGGTTATCAGTATCCATGTAACCAAATAACTCAATCACTTCAACACCACTTTTTTCGGGCATATGCTTGTCCAGAATCGCGATATCAAAACTACGTTTTTCAAGATGATCCAGCGCCTGCTCACCATTGACAGCCAAGGTTACATGATGACCTGCTTTTTTCAGTACCGTCAGTATGACTTCCTGATTTACCCTGTTATCTTCTGCTACCAGTATATCCAATGGTATTGATACTTTTTTCTGAATACATTTCCTTGCCGACAATGAAAACGGGATGGGGTGATCATTAGGCAATTGTGAATACAAGTCATGCAGCGCATTGAATAAAACGGAATGTTCCAGTGGATATCCCAGCACGGATGAAAACCCTGCCTCCAGCAATGGTGGCGCAGGTGTCTCAATATGGCGTTTTATCAACAACAAACCATGCTGTGAAGCTGAATGCTGATAACTGAACTCATTGGCGAAAGCTAACGAATCTGACAAACAATACTCATCAGCCAACACAATTCGGTGTTTGTTTGCCTTCAGTATTTCGCTGGCACCCGCTGAATCCAGTATATCTTGCTGAAAACTTACTTGCAGCCCCCAGTCCGACATCCAGCCACGTAAACAGTTTATTAACTCAAGATCACGACTAACAACCAGTATTTTACCATCAAGCACATTATTATCATCTGTATACGATTGCTTTTGAAAAGGTAACGAGAAGGAAAGCGTTGTACCCACACCCACTTCACTTTCAAGTTGAATCTGCCCGCCCATCAATTCAACCAGCTGTCTGGATATCGTTGTACCCAGGCCTGTACCACCATACTTTCGCGTGATCGTATTATCCGCCTGCGTGAATTCATCAAAAATACGCGCTTGAGCCTCTTCAGTCATACCGATACCAGAATCTTTCACTTCAAAGTGAATCGTCGCATGATCAGTACTTTCATGTACACATCTGGCCGTTATCTCAACGCCACCTTTTTCTGTAAACTTGATAGCATTCCCAACCAGGTTGATAATTACCTGACGCAAGTGCATATCATCACCAAATAATAGAAAAGGTGTATGGGGATCAATATGCACCTTAAGCTTCAGGTCTTTAGTACTGGCCTGTGGTGATAACATTGTTGCCGTGCTGTTTAATAAAGCATGTAAATCGAAATGTGTTTCGTGTGTCTCTAATTTCCCGGATTCAATCTTGGAAATATCAAGCACATCATCTATCAGTAATAAAAGGTTTTTTGAGGATGTACGTATTGTTTTCGCAAAATGAACCTGCTCATCATTCAACGGGGTATCAAGCAAAAGATCTATCATACCGAGAACACCGTTCATGGGGGTTCTTATCTCATGGCTCATGTTAGCCAAAAACTGGCTTTTTGCCTTACTTGCCTGTTCTGCTTCTGCCTTAGCACGTGTCAGTTTACTCAGCAACGATGCTGTGTATAAAGGCAGGATAAGCAGACCAACCAGTAAGCCATATCCAACAGTACTATTGGCGATCCAGTATGCATTGGTTTCGAGGACAAACAAAAATCCCGTCAATGAAAATCCCATAGCAAGGTAAAGATACCGGGTGCCATAACGCAACCCGTTACCTGTTGCTATCCATAGATACAAAACGTACAGGGGTGCCATCGTTTCACCGTAAAAGTACATCAGGTAAGATGTAACACCAAAATCCCCAAGCATTCCCAGCACACGGCGAACAAGTGATATTTTTTTGTCAAAGGAAATCCAGAATAATATCGCCAGAGAATAAACACAAAAACCAAAAATGACGAATATCCCGTGAGATGCGTGTGTGATATCACCAAGATAGTAGGCCTGTGCACCCAGGTAAAAAGAAACCAGCAGCAGAATACCTAAACGAACAAATGCTTGCTCATGCTCAGTATCAGGTCTGTTTTTAAAATGACTGAAAAAACCGGATATGATTCCTTTACAGTCAGCATTCAGGCTGGAATTTACTCTCATGAAGTTACCATGAATCTATTATGTTTTTATAGTTCGATATTTATCTGTTATTCATTGCCCACAAACCGGAGACAACAAAAACTCCTCTTACAACAATGTATCGGCTTTTTATGGTTTTACTTAAATAGGGGAAATAATGACGTTAAAAATGTACAGGGAGAGATATATTATTGTTTTTATTTAACTTTCCGTAAAACTATCACGACAAAATACCAGTGGCAGGCAATCCCGGTAATGACTGCTATATGGAAAATCTCGTGCGGACCCAGCACTCCTGGAATCAACACCGGAAACCTTAAAAACTCAATGATGGCCCCAATAGTATAGGCTGCTGCTGCAAACAGAAAATATTTTATAAAATGAATACCAAAACGTCTCGCTAATACAATACCTGTCAACAGTCCAAACCAGCCCATTCCAAGATAAAAGATCAGTCCCAACCATTCGGGCATATCATTAAAAAATATGGATTTAAATACAATACCGCAAATAGCCATTATCCAGACTATAGTCAGAATGCCCCAGCGCAAGAAACCTTGAAATAATATACTGTGGATCGGCGTAAACGTGCCTGCTATTAAAACAAATATGGCTGCATGATCCAGGCGTTGCAAAACAGCTCTCCCGGTGCTGCCCAGATCAAGCAGATGATAAGTAGCGCTGAGCGAAAGCATTGCAACTGTCGATATAACCAGAATACCGACAGATATGAATTCACGTTTGTTACCCGTTTTCTTCAACAATAGATACAAGCCAATAATCATGAAAATAAAGGCTGCAATATAATGAACAATAGAACTGAATGGATCAGTAAAACCTGCTATCGAATAAATATTCATACGTTACCGGCGTGGATTTCTTGAGAATGACACTTATTTTATTTCCATTACTCTAAGTTTATTCAGTATATCAGCAGAGCACCAGACATTGCTCCATATAATTATTTGCATACTAATTTCGCTGGCAGCATCCAAAAATGTAATTTACTACTATTTATTGCCGTGTTTATGCGCCCAGCTCATTTCAGTATATTTTTGCCACGGCTCTATCTCATGATCCAATGTTTTTATCCACGGCTTATACGGCGTAGCCTCGGAATTATCAACACCACACGTTCTTTGCATGACACTTTCATGAATCAATGGCTTTTGTTTACGTGATGCCTGCCATTGGCGTATCTTACGCCGATAAATTACCCGCTTCCAAAAACTGTCTCTCGAATCATGCATAATGCCATTAGCATTTTCTTCAATACTCACTTTATGCTTACTGTACACACACAAGCCCAGCTTGACCGCCTCATTTGTTAGCCAGGCCAATGGAATATCAGATAATTTTTGCTCAGGGTAACCGCCTCCTACATCTGTATGCATGCCACTAAACCAGACCTGCCTGATAACCTGATCTTGCTCACACTCTTCATCCCAGAGGATCGGGTGAAATGTTTTTCGCAGATCATCTATCGCCAATGCCTGGCAAGCATGGTCAACACACTGACTTAATTTAAAGTCATGAAATTTGTGCCTGAGAAAAGGAAGCATCTCCATAAAAGTACTGATGGCCGGCCAGGGCAAACCCAGGGCAGCTACCGTATCATAACAGCCTATAAAGCGAATACGTGTCCACATCGTATGATGCCGACTGATAAATTCAACGGCTCTTTTTTCTCTCTTTTCAGGATTACTTATCTGATAAATTTTATAGGCCTGGGAAATCAGCTCGGGCCTTGATTGCGGCAAAATACCAAAATGATGTACAAAGCTGGACAGACTGCGCATGGTTGCCGCACCCCGACTAAATCCAAACAGATATATCTGATCGCCTGCATTGAAATGTTCAAATAGAAAACGGTAACAATCTTTAATATTTCGGGAAATACCAAAACCGGCAATACTACCCGTTACTTTATGAATACCCGTCCCCAAACCCCGGTCATAAAATGCTACCTGTCTCTCGGTTCTGTCCTCAATCATATTGAACAATTTATAGATGTTAGTATTTGCTCCTACACCCCCCTCCTGTCCTGTTCCATCTGAAAATATAATTATGTTTTTCGACATCCTGCTTTCCTTTACCTGTCTTCAGGGATATTCATCATACTTTGGCAATTCATCACCCGAGCATGACCAGTCAGCACGGGATCCCCAGAAAATATTACCACCAGGTTTGATCGGAGGTTCACTATCCAATGAGCCGGCTGGAATCAAAACACCATCAAGTTCAGGTATCACACGTGGCATAGGGCTACCACATTGCTTACAAAAACAGTTAAAAAATCGTTCAGCCTCTGGAACTTTATAACGAGCCAATTGATCTTCTCCCTGAATCCAGCTGATGCTACCTACCTTATTAATCAGTAAGTTTGAAGCATGCCCGGTTCCGGTTGCCTTCCGACATCGCTGGCAATGGCAGTGATAGAATCTTAACGGCTCCCCTTTAACCTGATACTGGACTACACCACATAAACAACTTCCCTTCAGTTCATTCTGCTCCAAAATTTATCCTCACTTTAAGGTCTGCTCTTTCTTTATACCATGTAAGCCAATTGGTTCTCCATTATATATTGACCAGAACCAAAGACACTTTATTATTAAGCATATTTTTTAAATATCTATAACTAAACCCTGATTGATAAGACAATACAATAATTTTCTGTTACTCAACACCCATGACTGCTGCGAGTGACTGAATCGCGGCCTGATCTGCTTTACTATTTATATTTAACAAAACCCGTATCTGTCGTCGGGCTTCATCAGGTTGATCAAGATATTGCCAAAGTAACTCCGTTTCCAGCAACTTGAAGTGGACAACATTTACTGCCATGCCATATCGGGCACCGGCATTCCTTACCAGCAAATATGCAACCTTATAGCATTGCATTTCTTTTGCGCGTCGTGCCATTGATAGCACATCGCCAATATCTGCAAGTTGAAAGTCGGTATCAATATTCTGGCATTGCTCAATTAAACGCAGTGCAACGCCATATGATTGCTTGATTGTTAATAAATAAATTGCTGCACGACCGGCACAAAGAAGTGCCCGACTTTCACCCCATTGAGACATATCATGAAATAATTTTTCATATGCTTCTGCATGACTGGAAATTACATCATAGCGCTCTGTCATCAAATATATGGCAGCAGCACTTTGATGGCTGGATACACATCGATGTAATTTACTTAAGAATGCGTCATGTTCCTGTACATCATCACGTTCCTGCTGCTCATTTTTCAATCTTGTTGTAGTGCTGGCAGAAGGCGCCAGTACACCTCCTGATCGCAAACTCTGAGCATTCTGTATCTCCTCATGCAGCTCATCAGAAATATCCTCACGCCTGTCTTTCAAAAGGAAAATACCCAACAGATAGCCACCAACACCACCACTCACATGTGCCACCAGGTTAACCCCACTACTTCCATCACCACTTAACATATCCCAGCTATCCCAGCCAATATACCAGACAGCCAGTATCCAGGCCGGAATATAGATCGTTTTAAAAAAAGTAATAAACCAGATAAATACTTTTATCCGGACTTTTGGCATTAAATAAGCAGACAAACCTATAACACTCATAACCACTCCTGATAATCCCAGAGTCGGTAATGCCTGATTTCCTAGTGACGTGGCCAACGAATAAAAAATACTGGTAATAAATGCAATGCTTAATATAAAACCTGAATAGGCAAGTCGATTACCTATTAATATTTCAATGGCGGGGGCAAACGCCATAAAAAAAATCAGATTTCCAATCAAATGCAACCAGCCACCATGCGCCAGAACTGAAGTAATCATCCTAAGTGGATTAATACTGCCCGGGTAATACATCAATCTGGCATCAAGGCTAACCGGTGTGTTTAGATTAAATGCCTGATAATGCTGCTCGATATGTTCCATTATCTTTTTAAGGGCCTGGTCATTTAAATGTCCATATTCCCTTTTAATATTTTTTTTCAGCAGCTTCCTGAGCTCACCATTCAGATCTATATGTAATGTTTGCATTACATACAAACAACCGGACTGATCAAATCGCAGCACATCCAGTGATCCGGATTCAGGTCCTGTTTGATAAATTGAAGCACAATATAATCTGGACGATTCTACAATCTGCGCCTTATTTTTCGCCTGCAGAAGAAATATCAGGATACACAGAACGACGACTGCATATGTAACATAAGCCCGACGCCCAATACCAAGCTCTGCCCCATGTGGAATAAATAGCATCAATACCTCGGTATGCCTGTTTATCTTCCAGACCTGCCCATTTGGACCCATTAAAGTGAATATGTGCTTCAATACCCTTACAAAACAATACTATTCTAAATTAACTAAATGAACTAGAGTCTGGTAGAGTAATTCTACTATCTTCTATATTAATGACTATTTTACAAGGAGACTATCATGGCATCATATAAGTGCGAAGTGTGTGGTATGAGCATTGGCTCAATGACCTGCGGAACATGCGATAAAGAGCTGGTAAAAAATGAGATTACAACGGATGAAGGTGAAATTGTACAGGTTTCCGAATGCCCGGATGGACATGGAAAAGTTAAATCACCGATGTGCTGTGGGCAGGATATGACTTACACATCGTAACTCCCTACCCTAAAATAAATAAACCCCGCGATAATCATCGCGGGGTTTATTGTTAGCAACAAACTAACAGACTAATATCAAGTCTGGATGTTTGTAGCCTGTGGGCCTTTTGGTCCGTCTTCCACGTCAAAAGTCACTTGCTGACCTTCTGCCAGTGTACGGAAACCGTCACTTGCAATTGCTGAGAAATGTGCAAATACATCTTTGCTGCCATCATCAGGAGTGATAAAGCCGAAGCCTTTGGATTCGTTAAACCATTTAACGGTTCCTGTAGCCATAATAATTACCTCATTAAGTTTTAAAAATAAAAAAAATGTTACAAATCTTACAAGGAAATTAACAGGAGAAATCTTCTGACAAGAACCAGTATAGAATGTAGCG